>Ga0325414_1005935_pt1 | contig 12915 bp, 6 predicted proteins | sample PopdelMetagenome_8_FD_206183 | JGI IMG/M metagenome (GOLD analysis project Ga0325414, IMG submission 206183) | Populus deltoides microbial communities from Bellville, Georgia, United States - Leaf-PdKOR-R3 | ecosystem: Host-associated > Plants > Phyllosphere > Phylloplane/Leaf | place: USA... | reverse complement strand
AAAATATTTTCGTTCTCATAATTTGAATAACTAAACTAACTATACTAGAAAATCATTTGCTGAAAACACAAAAATCATATCTCCCGACATTCCTGCAAATTTCAACTCTTTTGAATTTTTATTTATTTATAAAATATACATTATGACTAGGAGTCTAGCAGAGACTACAAAACATCATATCCTCTTATCTCAACCCACTTGTATCAATATTTATTAAATAGATAAAAAAGGGAAATAAAATATTTTTGTTTTAATGATTTTAATAACTAAACTAGAAAATTATTTGCCCAAAACACTCAAATCTTCTCTCCCTATCTTCCCTCCAATTCCCATTTATTTTTTATTTTATAAAAAAAAACATATTATGACTAGGAGTTGAGGAGTAATATACATTCATTAAGTGAGCCGATTACCTCTTTTACTATAGTCAGAGAGACTACAAAGCATCATATCCTCCTATCTCAACTTACTCTGTAATAATACTTATTTAATAGGAAAATATAAGAAAAAAAAGAGAAATAAAAAATAATAAAAAATATTTTTGGTTTGATATTCTTAATAACTAAATTAGAAAATCATTTGCTTAAAACATAAAAATCATCTCTCTCGGCTTCCCTCCAAATATCACATCTCTTTTTTTTCTAAAAAAAACATATACTATAACTAGGAGTCTCCCTCTCATCTCAACCCACTTTATACCAATACTCACTTTATAAACAATTGAAGGAAAAAAATAAAAATATTCTTTTTCTGATGATTTTAATAACTAAACTAGAAAATCATTTGCGTAAAACACAAAAATCACCTCTCCCTACCTTCCTTTCAAATCCCATCTATTTTTTTTTCTTTAAAAAAATATATATACTAGGACTAGGAGTCTAAGAGTAATATATATTCTTGAAGTGAGTTCATTAACTCTCTTTTTCTACATTAACAAAAACCGAAAAGAGATCACTAAAAAACTAATTGTTGGCCAAGATACAAAACACTATGTATTAAAATAATATAAATATTGTTTTTTCTTTTCTCAACAAAAACCAATGACCTTACTATTAAAGATAACATGATTTTTTCCGCATGATCTGGTCATCATCAGATTAATTGGGATAAATCGATCTTTCAACATTTTCTTAGCATAGTAAATTTACTTAATCACCCTTACAAAAAATCAAATCAGCATCCAGGACTTTTTAGTGTTTTTTTTAACCACAATAAAATAACTTAATTACCCTTAAAATTAAAAGTTATTAAGCTGATGTCCATGGATTTTTTTTTTGTATTTTCAACATGTTTTTTTTTTGTTATAATAAAGTTGATAGAGAGGAAAATTAGTATTTTAATAAATATAAAATATTAATTAGAAAATAAAAGTGGTTGCACATGCCAACAAGTGGAGTTATCTCGGTCTCATATCCCGGGTCATGGATTAGTTGAGTCAACCTGGGTTGACTCAAGTTTTTTGAATTTTTTGAATTGATTTTTTTTAGTTTTGCCTTTCACCATTTAGTTTGCTTAAGAGTTGAACTCCATTATTTTATTTAATTTTTTTTGTATGAGATTATCCTGACATCACAATCAGGCCGTGAATTTAGCATACTGACTCGAGTAAGATTTTTTTGTTTTTTTAAATTAATTTTTTCTAATTTATCTTTCAATGTTTGATTTACTGATAATTGAACTTCGATTTTTTTTTTCTCTTTATGAAGTTGTCCTGTTCTCATTTGATTTTTACTTTGTTATCAAATGACATAATTGAAACCTTTTAAGAATATCATTTTATAATATTGGCAAGCATTCATTTTTTCTTTGTTAGTCATTGTTGTTTTTTTTTTTAATTATTGTTGTTGGTTTTTTTTATAATCATATTATTAAATTAATTGAGCTTATTGAACCCATTCAAATCAATGACCAAGGTTCTAGTTTTTTGTTACTCTTTTAAAAACGCTATCATCGCTTGAATATCCTTTTTCATGTTAAATAAATTTGACCCGGACCGTGGTGTATCTTGGGACACCTATATAGTAGAGATTACAAAGCATCTCATCCTTTTATCTCAACCCACTCTATACAATACTTGGTAAACATAAAAAAAGAGAAATTAAAAAATATTTTTATTTTGATAATTTTAATAACTAAACTATGTCACTTAAACACAAAAATAATCTCCCTAGCTTAATTCCAAATACCATCTCTCTCTCTCTCTCTCTCTCTTTTAAAAAGACATCTTGCTATAAATATTCCAAACACATTATCCATGTTATTTTAATTTTCTATGATTAAATTGAGTAATTCATGCTAGTAGGCTTGATCGAAGCATCAAATTCCTTAAGGCATCTTTATACACCATTAATGTTATTGTTAGCAAGAACTTTGCTAACATGGCTATAGAAAAAAATGAACACCACTAGAAAATTAGAAAAAATAAATAAAAACACCGACAAAAAAATATTCTATAACTACTTACCAAAGAAAATAGTAACAATGAATTTTCATAAGAAATTTCTGACGAAAACCGTGACAAAATAAAAAAATAACGAAAAAATATTTCATCGACATTTTTATTGGTATTGCTAAGATGTCAAATTGTTGATGGAATTGTAATTGGAAATCCTGTCGGTGATTTTAAAAGAACTAAAACCTGACAATTCTTCTTTTCTCCCAACCATTTCTTCTTCTTCTTATTCGTTTCTTTACAATTATAGCAGATCTCCTCCATACCAATTCCAATAGCCACCCTCCCCCACTCACAAATCCAGTGCTAGGAGTACCTTTCCTCAACCCATCTCAAGTTTGATTTCTTCTTCTTCTTCATTTAATAAATTTGAGGCTTGACATTGTTAAATTTTAAGTTAGGGTTAAAATATTTTTTTATATATAATGTTATTGTAGCAATCTATTTGTTTGAATAATTAAAGAATTTGAGTCAATTTAGCTAATTTTGCAGTGTGAATTGGTTGTTTTTGTTGTATGAAATTGAGGTAGTTAATGAGTTAGGCTTATTAAAGAGGAGAAGGGGGGGTTATATTAGATTAGAGAATTGAGGGTGAGATGTCTAAAGCTGAAGAGAAAAAAGTAGAAAAGGGAAGGTTGTTTTTTGTTGTATTGGATTTTATTTTATTACTACAAGCCACAAGGACAAGAGCATAACATGGTTAAAGTTTAGTTTAGAGAGAGAGAGAATCACATCATGTAGCTATGTTGTTGGTATGAGAGAGAAAAAGAGATGATTGTGAAAGAAAAGAGTGTGAAGGGCATGATAGGAGGAAAAAAAAAAGGGATGAAGATACAATTAGATATGGAATATTGTGGATTGAATTACAATAACAACAGGTAACAACATGTAGGAGGGGGAAAGAGTAGACTACTTTTGCTATTTGCTAAGTTAACTTTTAGGCAATATGTTTTGTTTGTTTGCTTTTATCATTTTATGTATGTTTGTTTGCTTGAATGAATGAATAAGATGAAATTTATTACTTGTGTTTTTCTTTTTCCTTTTTATATGGTTGTTGTTAGGCTAGAAAGTAGAGAGGGTTTTTTTATTAAATCTTTTTTTTATGTTTTATTTTATCATTAAGGAAATATAAATACTTTTATACTATATATTAAATCTTTTGGTAGCAATTTTAAATTCATTTTCTATTCGGCTTTGATTTTCAAATGAAAAATTAAATTCTTATGTTAATTATTTTTTGGACAATACTTTACCCTTATAGTTGGGGAAATTTTTTTTTATCCATAAATATCCTGATATTATATTTTCATATATCTTCAACATTACTAATTTGAATTTACTAGATTTCAAGTTTTTAATGGTCTTTAGTTATATTGGTCTTTGAATTTACCAAGTTACTAATTTAAGGTTAAAAGTTGCAAATCCAGAGGAGGATATAAGGTTGTGAGGGTGGGAAGTTGTTTAAATTATTATAAGACTTATAAAATGTTTCCTTTTACACTTGATGAAAAGTCAATTGTTCAGGTCATTGTTGCATGCAATAAATTTGCAGTCTAGTTATTGCTGCATATATAATAGAGTATTTTGTAAGTTTATATGCATGAGGTATAAATAATGTTTTCTTCAACTTTGTGTTTGACAATATGTTTTATTTTTTAAATTGTATTCATTGTGTCCTTTTAGATACCATATATTCAAGAAAAAACAAGTTAAAGTCTAATAAGTGCATTATTGTTTCATCAAGTAGTAGTCTCGGTGATCGTGCTATGAATCTAAGTGATGATTATGAAGAGACACCTAATGTAAAAGTTACCAACCAAGGCTTAACCATTAAGAAAAATAGGGCAGGCATCCCTTATTCGATAGTGTATATTGCACACAAAGTTATAACAGAATGGAGGGTGACCTATCTATGTAAATAATATTTTGTTGCATGAATTTATTTATTTGTATTAAGTTATTTTAAGTTTTACATTACATAAAAATGACATTGAAGAAATGATTTTTAGGTTTACCAATATTAAAGGTGCATATCTGTCATCTCTACGATGAAGTGGTTGTTTGAAGAACCATTGTTTTAATAGAATCAGCTTCACGAGCATCCTAAATGAATGAATATGATAGTTGCTTGGTGGAGAAAATTTAAGGTTATATAATTAAATAATCTTTACTTTTAAGTTACTAGTTTTTTAAATTTTAAAAACTAATTAATGTATAAAATCAATAAAGAAAGTTTTTTGGTACAACGAGAGCAATGAGGCGCTTGTAAGAAGAGTGTGAGAAAACCATAGTGCAACTAGGTAAATTTATATAAATTAATATTATATTATTGTAAACTTATATTCTTTTATTTCCTTGTCTTATTTTTGTTTAATAAATTTCTATAACATGTTACGTGATTTGTGGTCTGATGTCCATAAACAAGCAATTAGAAAAGCTTACTCTAATGACGCTGAGAAGATATAAACTGAGGCATGCCACAGAGAGTAATTAGATAATGTTTCAACAATTTATGGAATTACATATTTTTAGAAGATGCTTCTAATGTGGTACACAAAATATAAATAAAGAAACTCATGGTTCCATGAGCAAGCACCAGATGAGCAATTACATCTTTCAACCATGCAAAACGCCTAGTAAAAGCTTGTTGTTATTTTTTTTTCTTGAAGTTTTAATTAAGTGTTTATTTATAAGACTTTTAACAAACTATTTAGTTTGTAGGAAAAACATCTTAGGTGCGTACCAGCTCTAACAAAATTATATGAGGAAACTTATATAAAGTAAAAGGATATGGGAAAAAAGAGAAAAAAAGGTTTATCGATACAAGAGAGGAAGTGTTCATTGTAAGTTTTTTGATATTTATCATTGTCTAAATAATGTTTATTTGCATCAATAATATGAAATGCAATTGAATTTAAGAATTTGACCTTTTTTTTTTGTTTCGTAGGAGATATATAACGCCAACATAGCTGTGAAATTTAGTGAAAACACTTTCACCCATCCTCCTTACGATCCTCAATTATGGTTCGAGTTTGCTACAACTAACGATCTCGATAAGAGTTAGGTTTATGTTATGCTTATGGTATCGGTCCGAGAAATGAGAGCGGGCCAAACTATTTCAATTGTAAACACACCATATTTCAATTCAAATAAAACATCACAAAACTTTGATGAACTAGTCTAGAAAATGGTTTAGGAGCAACTATTAGTTGAGATGCAGAATACGAGAACAAAAATGAGAGAAGATCTACTAGCATAAATGAGAGCAGAGCTTTACCAAAAACTAGGAATTATTTTGATTAAATGAGTGCATTATGAGTATACCTTTTCATCCCCGACCTGGACCTTTTGGTTTAAGATCTTAGAAATTTTAAAGTAATGTGAGCTTTGTATAAGTATATTTTGTTTTGGACATGCAATTTTGTTATGGTTTATTGTGAATTATAGTTATGTTTATTAATTGTTGTTGTTGTTGAGTATTTATGTGAGAATTGCAAGCTTGCGAACTATAACAACTAATAAAAAAAAGGTGAAAACACCGATGGATTCATTAATGAAAAGGTAATTTCATCAGAGTCTTTGCACCTATTCTAGAACTTTTGAAAAACATACATGAAGTTTAGGGATTTTTGACATAATAAACAACAAAAACTTTTGTTGGCAAATTAGTTACCAACAAAGTTTTCTGCAAAAAATAGTTGGCAAAATCTGATTTTTTAGCAGGACTATTCCATTGCCTATTTCATTGGCTTTCTCAATTGCCAACGGAACTAAAATCTCTAATGAGATATTTTTTGATGACAATTTCCTGTTGGCTATGAAAATACCGATGGACATTTTACCTAAACTCAAATGAAATATTCCATTAATGTTTTCTAATTTTTAGGTAGTGGACAATTGCTCATCATGATAATATTATTGATATAATTTTTGTGTCCAAAATATTGTAAGAGAAAATAACGGTTGATCAATTAGGTAGCTTATCAAGGCATCATTATTGATATCTAAACTGCTAAGAGAAAGCAATGACTATTTTATTTTTATTGTCATGCGTCTGAAACTTCATTTTTAAACACAATATCTTCAGTTTTTTTAGTTGCTCTAGCTCTTTAAACTTTAAAAGCTAAAAGTCCATGTTGCCAATCAACCATTTTTGAATTCTCAATCCCAAATATCAATTTTTAGTGCCACATAAGTTTTATTGCTTTTATTGTGGCTGTTGGGGCTTGTTTGGTAATATGGAAAACCTCTAAAATACAGATGTAAATGTTGTACCTTATATTTATAGTGATGATCAGTTGGAATTACATAAATGGTGATGAAATGTATGACGCGACTAGGTTTTGAAGTTAATTTTTAACATATTAGAAGAATACACAAATGCTACAATGTATTTTATTATATCATGTTTTTTATAATTGAAAAATGTGAAAATTCTATTCATGTTTAATAAAATAAAATTTTAAAAATAGATGAATTGATTAATTGTGAAAGAGTTGTTAATCTAATTATATCCTAAAATATCAAGCCAATTAATTAATATAAAATAAAACTCAAAGCCAAAATCTATAGTAAATTCACTATGTATATACATACAAAACAATATGGAGTACAAGAGTTTTTTTTTTCTTGTTATTGCAAAAATCTTAAGACAACGAAGGAAAAAAGAGGGATGGAAATAAAAGATTACCAAAACCAAATTAGGAGTCCAAAAATGACATATACTACCTTGAAAGAAAGATCTTGACAAGATAATGCTAACAACGCTAAATAAGACCACCATTTGGTCACATAGGTGACTGCACTATGGACTATAAGAGTATTTTTTTTCCTGTTGTTGCACAAATCTCAAGATAAGGAAGGTAAAAGGAGGGAGGCAAATAAAAGGTCACCAAAGTCACATTAGGAGTCCAACGATGACACACATTGCTATGGAAGAAAGAGCTTCGCAAGATAATGTCAACGACGTCAAATAAGACCACAATTGAGTCACAGAGGTGGTTGCACGCACCACCTTAACCTCAACGGTCTCCTCACATGCTGGCTTGTGTAACGCACGCCCAAACATTTCTTCTTAATTCTTTTCTTTTTTATTTTGTTGCCCCAATTCTTTTATGCCATTTCAATATGGTCATAGATTTAGGACTTTTTTTTTATTTGATCCCCAAAGTTTTGATAGCTTTATAATTTAATCCTAACTTTCATCCTTTTTAAATTTTTTATTTTCCCTTAATTCTTTTATTCCATTTCACTTTAGTCACAAATTTAAGCTTTTTTTCTTTTTATTTGGTCCATAATCTTTTGATAACTCTGCAACTTAATCCTGAATTTCATCTAACCTACAACTAATTAAAAGAAAGAAAAAGAAAGAGACAAATTGTTCAATCAGGTTAACTTATTATGTTCGTGTCAATTACTCGGGTAGTAAATCTTGCGGATTAACTCAAGTCAATACAATATGTCATTGTCTTTTTATTTCACTCTTGAAATATTTTTTTATGATTTAATACTTAAACAATCCTTTATTTCAAGTTTAATCTTGATAGGATTAGGTAAAGGTTGCATGAAATTTTGTTTTTTTAACCAGATTAGCATTTGAATGGAGCTACCGATTTGTTTTTGACCCGCTAGGTCAAACAAGCCATAATAACTTTTTTGTTTCAAGACTTTTTAATGCTTGTGGTGATCGATTAATTTGTTCTAATATACTGGTCAAGTTTGTAATCCTTATTTTAAATATTTCTTTGCCTGTAGAAAAAATAACGACACTTAGTTTTTTATATAATAATTGACTTTTGATCTGGCTCACAACAAAGCGGGGGCCTTGAACCGGTGAACGAGCCTACTATTTCTTCTGAAAGAAAAAGACGTATGAGTATGCAAATACTTAACACCCACTTTTCTTTAAATATGTGGTTTTAGCCTTTTTTAATTTATCTAAGAAGTTATTTTTTCTCATCATGAACAAAAAGAATTTTTTTTTTATATATATCATACAAATACATTTTACCTATATCAAATATAAAAAATATAAATATAAATTGCAACAATCTCTTTGAAACATTATAAAAATATAAAATATTTTTAAAAATAACTACTATTTGAAAAAAAAGTGAACAAATAATTTGAAAAAATTGGAGAAAGAAAGAGGGTATTAATTTAAATTGAAATAAAAAATTAATAGAAATTAAAAAAATACATATAAAAGAAGGGGCATTAATTACAAATTTTGAAAAAAAAAAAAGAAAAAGGCTAGGTATTGTTGGATCTAATAGGCAAAGCTTGCGTGTATGACCAACTACTCGATTCTAGGTGTGCTTGGGCTTAGAAACCTAAGCCCCTGTGCGAGGGCTTATTTTGTTTTTTCTATAGTAAAGGGTAGATAACACATCGTTTATCCTTTTTTATTTTTAAAAAATAAAAGTGAAAGATGCATTGTTTGTTGCGATAGAGAATGCGTTGTCTATTGCCTAGGTTTAGGCTATCAAATGATTTAAAATGAGTTTTTAGGCCAGAAGTTGAAAACGCCTAAAAACTCATTTCAAATCATTTCTTCATGTAAAAACACTATAAAAGCTAAAAACAAAACCTATTTATGACCTTAAGATAGCAAAAAAGGTTAAAAATCTAAAAAATAACTCAAAACCATAAAACTTCCTAAGCCTTGATTGACTTCTTCCAATAAGTTGAAGGCCAAAAAAACCACCATCGAACTCTAGTCGTTGAATGGAATCTTTGATGCTAATTTTGGCTATTTTGGTTGCCAAAATCATGGCCACCAATAATTTTCTTTCTTTTAAGTGTTTTTTTATAACTTTCTCTTTCCTCTCTCAAACTTAAAACTAAAAAATAAATAAAATAAAATTTTGAATTAAAATAAAAATAAATTTTTTTTTAGGATTAGCCATGCATTTTCTTTGTGTTTTATATTTTAGTTTTTTATTTTTTAATTGATCTTTTTATCACAATGTCAAGCTTAATCTCATCTAATTAAATCCTAAAAGGATTCAAAAGAAAAAAAAAAAAAATTTAATGATAAAAAAAAAGAGATAAAAAATGAAAAAAAAAAGAGTTACCTAATTATTCAAATAAATAATTAAGCGCCTGGGATTTTACCCAAATATTTTAGTATATTAGTAGATAGTAAATGAGCACTCCTTACATCACTTTACTTTCCAACATTTTTCTTTCGTGATAAAAAAGAAAAGAAAGTAAACCCTACTTATCTGTTGCCCACATTCAACATTGCCAAGATGGTGGCCCATGGGCCTATCCGTAGACAAGGAATCAAATCGTCCTTTCTTAGCCCAAAAAGCTATCTTATCTTTAAATAAGCTACTTTTTAAATTTCAAATATTTTTTTTAAAAATTAAATATTTTTTATAATTTTTATTTTAAATTTATAATTTTTGATATTCTTATATCATTTTGATGCGTTGATATTAAAAATAATTTTTATTTTTTAAAAAAATTATATTAATATATTTTTAAATAAAAATTATTTTTAAAAACAACCACAATCATATAAAATAAAACATAAGCTGATTAAATAAATAAAAAATAAAATTAATTGAAATTGAATTAATGATCATTTATCTCTTCTCTCTCTCTCTCTCTCACACTCTGTCTATGATTTGATGTCACAAGCAAACCTGTTAAAATTGAAGGCTTTTACCGAGCTATGGTCAAGGGTAGTGCAGGTGACAAGGAGCCTGCAATAGAGCAGGAATTTGACAGGATTGGAACACAAACCAAACACACACACACACACACATCAACTGATGGAAAAAACAGGCGATGGCGGTTATAGGTCAATAATTTATCATCATGGACGCTGAAGGGAGAATCATGTGGCTCATGGATTGGGAAGGTGCATGAGATCTTTGACGGTGACGAGGCTTCAGTATATACAGTGTCTTTGAATCACTTCACCGACAAGGTTATACCTGTTTGAGAACGCGGTTTTTTAAATTATAATTTTTTTTATTTAAAATAATTTTTTTTATTTTTAAATTATTTTGATATACTAATATTAAAAATAATTTTTTATCAATAAAAAAACTTTATTTTAATTCATTACAAAACAAAACTTAAAATGCTCCGTAATTTTGTTCCTATCTAGTTAATTTATAAGCCTGCAGGCAAGGCAATTGCTGTCGGCAAGCGGCAGTTCACTCCAGCACCACTTCTTTTTCTTTTTCTTTTTAATTTTCAAGCAAGTAAAATAGTATGCACTTCGGCCATTGAACAAGGTGGTGGCCCATGGCCTTGTCCGCATTGTTTCAGACATGAATTCAAATTGGCCCAAGAAAATCTTTCTGTTCTTAGCCAAAAGGCTATCTGATCATAATGGTAATAAAAATCCAACCAAAGCAAATAGTTTTTAAGAGAAATTAGAATATAATGATCACCATATTCACAATTTCTTACAGCAAACATTGATGTTCTAATAATTTGACATTAAATTGATGTTTTTCTTATATTTTCAGAAGCAGGTAGCATAGTTACATCAACGAAAGTGTAATGTAATAAAAAATTTAATCATTGCATAGTTTAAAGTGGGGTCTTGAGCGATCTTTATTTTATATCCTATGCTTTTTATTAAGTAAAGACCATTTTTATTTTATAAAATATAATTAATAAATATACAAGTTTTTATTATTGCGTTGGTACCTTGAATCGTTGTCAAAGTTATCCATATATTCTGGTCGGCTATGAAACCAAGCTATCCAAAATAAAAAGACAAGGAAATTTGAATCTTTTCATAGTGGACCAATCTTAACCATGCTGAACTGGTTGGACAAAAACAATCGATGGAGGCTTTAAGTGAAAGTACAAGCAGCAATAACCAAACAAAGTACGTGTGTTGCCTTGGCTACTACTAGTGGACGGGACATGTGCCCGAGGAAGACCCCTTCTCTTGCCATTCACCCAAAAATAACCTAACAATATATATATATATATTACTTAGATATTTAAACTCATAAATATCTCGATTAATTCTTTAAAGTTTCGAAGACAACTGCTATATAAGCCTTTAATAAATCCGAGACTTAAACTAATAATTTCTGAAAAGTAAACCAGAACCTAACCAGTTGAACTCTATCTTTCATAATTAAATCTTAACAATATCTTTTTTAGATTAACGTGGGTGTTCGATCCAGTTTACACGTATCTTGACTAATCCCATAAATTCTGAAGTTAACAATTATGTAAATCTCCAGTGATTCTGAGATTTGTGAGACTCAATTGTTAACTGATAGATTCTATGAATCCTAACAATATCTTTTTTTTTTATTAACGTGGGTGTCCGATCCAACTTGCGCGCATCTCGACTAATCACACGGGCCCTGAAGTTAACGACCATTTAAGCTTTCAGTGGCCATCATATTAGCAACTACATGGCTTGAACATGTAACCACAGGAAAAGCAAATCTCTTAATTTCAAACCCTTACCACTATACCAGCAACTAGATAGTTGAATCCTAACAATATCCTGCAACCAAGGGAGGTGGCTCTTCCTATGAAAGCAGTATTGTGCAATGTCTTTACTTAAGCCTGTCAAAATCACCGTTCCGTGATGTAGAAATTGATAATGGAAATACAACCAAGTAACCTGTGGAAGAAGATTTGTGAAGTATACTCTTTCTTTGGTTTTTTTTCTGAAACATCATTGTCTTGTGGAGGCCTATATTCCGTGCAATCTCAATCTCATAGTTATTAACCCTTCTTTTCTATGCTTCATTAAATAATAAATAACGAAAATATATTCTAATTTAACAAGTAATATTTCTCTTAATACATTTGGTACGAAAATAAAATATATTGACAAATAATATCGAATTATACTTGCTTATGTGTGAAGTAGTGAGGTGTTTGATGTTTTTTAAAAGTATTTTTTGTTTGAAAATATTTAAAAATAATTTTTTATTTTTGAGATTAGTATATTAAAATCATAAAAATATATAAAAAATGAATTTAATACATTTTTAAAATGCATTAAAAAAACAAAAGTGTAACACTCCAGGAAAACTTGAGCCTAAAAGTTGCCTTTCACTAGGGCTACAGAAACCAAACAATATGACCATAACGCAAAAAGGTGGAACATTGTCTTTAGAGCTGCCATTTTTACGAGAATCTAATAAATTAGTATTTGATAAAAGATAAAGGTGAGAATTAACAATTTAAAAAAGATTATGTTTCATATGTGCTCATATAAACCCAGATATAAAGTAGCATGATAGCAAGGTTAATTCTGGAAGTGTCCTTGGGATTTAGCATAATTTATCTTAAACTCTATCTCACTTTAGTAGTAACTACAGAGGTAGTCCTCGACGACCGAGCTATGCTTCGAGTCATTTTTTTTAATTTAAAAAAAGATGTTCAAGTGACATTATTATTTTAAAAAAAAATAAGAAAAATTTAAGACCTGAAACAAATTGAGGAATTGCTTTGAAAATTTA
>Ga0325414_1005932_pt1 | contig 12917 bp, 3 predicted proteins | sample PopdelMetagenome_8_FD_206183 | JGI IMG/M metagenome (GOLD analysis project Ga0325414, IMG submission 206183) | Populus deltoides microbial communities from Bellville, Georgia, United States - Leaf-PdKOR-R3 | ecosystem: Host-associated > Plants > Phyllosphere > Phylloplane/Leaf | place: USA... | reverse complement strand
AGATTCTCACCGAAGGGAAAGTACCTCGAAATGCATTAGTATATTGCCTTCGGTTTTCGAAAAAGTAACGAGAATAGCAAAAGGTGCCTTGATTCTCATAGCTAGTGAGTGACTAGAATGGTGGGACGTCGTCGGACTAAACATTTTTTAATTTGAAAAAAAAAAGAGAGAGGAAGATAATCATGTTTTTAAATAGGTGATATAAATTGGATGGTCAAATTAAATTTTGATTAGTTTTTATAATACAATAAAAAATGAGGCAATAATAAAAAAATAAATGAAAAAAATATTGCTTCGGGTGGGTTAACACGTGAAATCCATAACCTGAACATAAGATATGTCAAGATTATATGTCTACGTGCGTCATAGATCATGAGGTAGAGATAATTATATAGAAAAATAAATTGACAATGAATAAAAATAAAATTACAAAACTTCATAGACAAATATAAATCAACATATTTAATAGCGCAACACCGATCGTTAACCATATTGTGTTTGACGAATTTGTTTATTAAAATCAATTTGTAATATAAATTAATGGATACATAAAATTTATTGAATAGAATAAAAGAAAAAAATACTATGTTAGATTGCGCATATTAAAAATATCTTTAAAATAAATATTTTTAATTTACAAAAATAAATTTAATTTATGTGAAATATATATATAAAAAAAAATACGTATGAATCATACTAACCTCATAAAAAATTAAATACATTCATTATAATAAAGAAATAATCACTATTTAAAAAATGCTAAATAAGCAAAAAAATGATGTGGTATGATTCATCTGTGTGTGTGTGTGTATATATTTCACATAAATTAAATTTATTTTAATTCATTAATTAAAAATCAGACTTTAAAACTATTTAAAAAGACAAAAAAATGTATTAATTGAAAAAAAATTACCAAAATAGAAAAAGCTCAGGTGCGAGGCCTTTGACACTAGGCCCATGCGCCTAGGTCTGCTATTTTATTTTTTAAAGGGTGCGGACAACATGTTTTTTATAAAAAAAAAAAAAAAAAAAGGACATGACGCCGGCTGTGACAAACAACGTGTTTTTTAACTTATTCCAACCACAAACACTTTACAAATGCCCCTATAACACCAGGAAACCAACATCACAACCCATTAAACTCAAATAACGATCCAAACTAATAAATCATACTGAAAAAAAGTATTTCATACTTGACTTCAATTTGTTTATTTTTCTTTGCTACATTGAGACTTAAAACAATCATTATAAGACTCTTCTCATCTAATGGAACCCGTTGACACAAATTTTAACCTATTTAGCGGTAAAAAAGTCATCAATAAAGAGTTTTCTCTCTCTTTATAGGAATCCAGCAACTCCTCTCTCTCTCCTCCCATGAAAAAAACAAAAAATAAAAAAATAAAATTTTGTGCCAAAATGCATTTTTTAAAATAAATTAAAGGGACGAATCACCTCACAACAACAAAAATTGGGAGATTAAAATATATTTCACAAACAAATTTGAAAGCACCACCTATATTACTTATGTTTTTCATTTAAGTCCCATGTCTTTCAATTCAACCATTCCTGGAAAAAAAAAAAACATGAAATTAGATGCTAATTTCAACTCAAAATGACTTAATTGTGCAAAGCAAAAGTTCAAAAATCAAATTAAATTTTTTTAACAAAATCATACTCTAATTGGCGATGATTTGTAAGAGAGGGAACAATGATTTTAAGTATATTAAAAACGCTACTAGCTTTAGTTTTTGTTAATTAATAATTATTTAAGAATATTTTATGTATGGAAATGCATTAAAATAATATATATTTTTTAAAATTTATTTTTAACATGAATTCATCAAAACAACTCAAAAACATAAAAAACAATAATTTAAATCTAAAAAAAATCGAAAATTTTAAGAAATATAATTGAACATATATAATACCAAATACCTTCCGAAGGGGTTCAAGGCACCGAGTGCTTCTGTGTGCCTTGACTATGTAAAGAGATTTTCAAGATAGTAACGCCATAGATCATTCAAATGCACATGGAGGTTTTTGAGTAAACGAGAGAGCATGCACCAGGATATGCTGGGTAATTAAAAATGCAAACAACTTGTAACCTTTGCAAGCTCCTATCAAGAAAGAAGAAATTTGGAAGCAAATGAAATGCATATATCTTTACAGTGGACTCGAAGCACCATCCAAAGGTTACAAGTCTCTGATACCTAAAACTATGGAAACTCAAGAGGATTCAGGGATGATTGAAGAGCAAAGAAAGCTAAAACTAGAAGGACTATCCCAAAAAGGGTCATAAAAAGAGAGAAAACGAACGACCAAGATAAATTGAAGTTAACACGCCTGGACGCCCAGTTTTCCAACCGGGCCCGACCAGGCCCAAGGGCCGTTCTCCACAGCCTAAAAGCTTCGAAAGCTTTTAACAACTCTCATTTATAAAGAAGTCCGTCCCAAGCTTGTAAAACATCTACAAAATCAATCTACCGTGTACCGAATCACCAACGCCAAACAACCATTTAATATCAGTACTGATATTACGATAAAAAAAAAAATAAAAAATCAGTACTAATATTGCTATTTTAACGTTCAATAGATCCATCCTAGAGGTAGTTTTCATGCTCATGGTTGAGCCTTTTTTAAGCTGAGCTTTAGGCGAGCTGACAATAAATAAATTGCTGTATCTAAAAAGGTTCTCTCTTGAGATTTTATTTTAGAATTTGAATTGAAGATATCGTGTTTGTGTTTGGAAGTGTGATTGTGGTTATTTTTTAAAATATTTTTCACTCGAAAATATATTAAAATAATATATTTTTTTATTTTTTAAAAATTATTTTATTTAAATACACTAAAAAAATATTAATTTAAAATAAAAAAATTTAAAAATTTAAAAATATTTTAAAAATATTTTTAAAATATAAAAACAAACACGAGCAAACCACCTCCTCTTATCACCTGGGCAGTATCTCTGGCCCCCGCACTCCCCCGCCAGCACCGCCCAGGTCACAAACTGAGAAGCCGGGCGTCCAAAACCCAATTCAATGCCCACACGAACCTCTAGTCTCGGGATCCAGAAGTCCCAAATCCGCGACAAGATTCAGAACTAAGGATGGGAGATGTACCCAAATTTATGAGATCTAACGTGAAAACCCACCCAAGTATTGGGCCAGGTGAACGTGAAAAGGGATTTGACATTGCCCGAAACGAGTAATTTACCCGGGCCAGATAAACCCAGCAATTATTCAGTTTATACTTGAACCCTTTGCAAGTTTGCAGCCCCTCCACAGTCCACGCTGTTCGGCTCACTCTCTTTGTGCATTTTTTTGCACAGGTGTTGCTCATTTGGGTACCCCTCAGATCTCAGATTATTCCATCATGAGTACTGACTAGGATTTACTCTCAAAGCACTCCAGATATTATCCAGTGATTCTATTCTAACTTTCTAATTACTCTTGATCTTTGTTGACTTCTCACTTTAAATCTAAGATCTTTCGTGGAAATCCAATACTCTAATTGCTAAGATGTCCCTTCAGAGAACATGGAGTTCCCAGTATGATCAACCTTTTTAAATCATCTTTACCTGATATAAATGAAACATATTTGTTTTTTATTTATTTAATTTTGGCTGCTGCGGGGAGTGGTGCTTAATTCCCATCAATCGCTCCTTATCTCCTCTAATTAAAATCTTTTCGGTTTAAATTTTGAGGAAATTTTGAGATCCAGACGATTTCTTAATAGCTGCCCAGTTTTTTTTTTTTTTTTTTTGTAATTTCAAACATTTCAATTAATTGTCACTGTGCCAACAATAGCCAACTTAATTACTTGAAATATTTCACAAAATATCCTGCCACTTGAGAGTGTCGATGATATTTGATGCACAAGATTAGCTCGACTGCTTGATTGGGTGGCCCATTAATTTACTTATTGATTAGCAACACGGGCATATGATAGAAATTTTGAAATTATTCTTGACATCAACTCCCTTGAGATTGCGACATCAATTGAGACATGTTTATGTTCCGTCCATTTCTAGGGATATCGAAAACTTATGTTTGCTGACATCCGATTATATTATGGTTTAGGTAACTGAGATTTCACATAAGATTCTCTCTTTCCATCCAACGACGTTTACAATAATATCATTAGATGTTTCTATGGTTGAAAATAACATTTGCTGTTTTCTAGAAGTATTTCACAGGGAATCAATATCTAGAGATTTCTCGTGCCTAGATATTTCTGAGATTTATAAGCAGATTTACTGTGTATAGTTTTGGTTTTTTTTTTTTTTTTAATTTGATAAGAAAACGTTGGAGGGAAATTTTACAATTAATACTGAAATACTTGGGAATTAAGAATTAATTAATACGCAGCTTTATTGATCGTATAATTATTCAAGCTATTCTGTTTTTTCAATTGCCCTGTATATTTTATTTATCTTTTAATTCTTTTTATATATATATATATATATATTTTTAACAATTTCATCATCGTATTTTTTTAATCATCATTTGAATTGTTTTTAAATCGATCAAGTCGATTTGATTATTCTTATACAACTTTCATGTAATTTAATTTTAAATTTATAATAAAAAAAATCAAGCCAATAGATTTTAAAACTAACCTATTTAGGTCAAGTTTAGTAAATATACTAAATAATTCTAATAAAAAAATGATGTGACCTTGTGCAACCATGGGATGTAAACTAGCGATATGCTATCCTCAATATAAAAAAATAAAAATAGCAGTACCTGACGATATAAATTTCATGGTAATCCAATTATAACTAATAATGTTTTGTTGATTATTTAATGAAATTCACTTTTCAAGAAATTAGATACATGTAAGAACGATGAGTATTAATTAACTAGTAAAGTGCTACCAAGTTACCATCACGTTAAAAATTCATGGTGCTTGACGTGCACGTAAATATATAGAAATATAGAAATACAGAATGCATCAGTAGCTTTTCTCTTTTGCAATTATGGTATAAAACGCCATCATTTTGACTTGCAGATCCTTTAATTAATCGGAAGGACGCAGGCGTTTGGCGATTGCGTGAATATAGACGACCCAGGTGGCTATCCAAGAACGTGTTTGGCTTTTCTTACGTATAAATAAACAAATTGGTTGGTTTCTATAATATTGCCTAAAAAAGGCCACTAAACTTACCGCTTTCGCTTCTTTTTTATAGAAGTGGGTCTCGAACTAAAATCTTCTAACTGGTGAATACACGCACGCACGCACTCAAATGGATCATGAATTCAAAAGCCACAGCCACGCCTAGTAAAATACTTCTTTAAAAAACCTTGTCACTGCCAACCCAAAACGAGGTCCGTTGTAGCTAGTGCCTGCGATGCTTTATCAAGCGTTCTGCTCTGGTCCCATCACCCTTCCTTGCTGCTTATATATATATATATATATATATATATACACACACATGCATAGAGAGTAACTTATACATATATTAGTAATATCTGAAGAACAAACTTATAGTCTAACAGTGCTCGATGGTGCTAAAAATTTATGGAATCAATTATATATCATCGAAATAATAAAGAGCACAGCACTGAATAAGCAAAAGAGCTCATTCGCGTGTTACTGTCTTTAGCATTATCATTCACTTTGTTGAAAATAACTAGTAGGTTGCTAAAAATAGATTCTTAAAATAAATAAATTGGACGAGGTAGCCCTAAGGCGAGCATGTGATATAAATAGCTAGGAACTTTATAACATCAACCTAATCCATGTGAGTCAAACCAGTGACATTATAAAGATCTAAAATATGCAGTATTCATATTGAATTTGATCCATATGAATCCAATTTATGTAGTAGTTTTTCTCGAACAACTTCCAGTGGTCGTACTTTGTTCAAGAATATAACCAGTCTGGTGAGTCGATACAACGATCAAGGGACGTTTTTTTTCCAAAGCTAGGGATTTTAGTGGGCTAGAGACTTTCATTCATGTAAGTTATCAATGTTGCAACTTTTCTTTTGATGGTGGGTTGTTAGATATCGTGTCAGGATGATATGTTTGACTATCTTATATTAATTTTAAATTCTTATTATAATACTATTTTTTATTTAAAAATACATTAAAATAATATATTATTATTTTTTTAAATTTTTATTTTTTATATCAACATATTAAAAAGCTTTAAAAAATAAAAAGATATAATAAAACTTATTTAAAAAAATATTTTTAAAACACAAAAATAAACAAATTATAATATTTTTTTTACTGAAAAAATGATATATATCTTGATTTTATTTATTAAACTGCACTTTACTTAATTATAAGGAACTAAGCGTTTGATAACACGGTGTATAATGCATTTTAAAAATATTTATAATTAAAAATATATTTAAATAATATATTTTTATATATTTTTAATATTACCACGTGAAAATCATCAAGAAAACACTTTAAAAAAATTAATTAAATATTTTTTAGATAAGAATAATTTGAAATGCATAAACTACTAAGTTTCGCATTTTCTCTTCCAAGAAGCCATGAATAATTTATTTTTTTAGTTCGATAATAGAAGATATCAGTGTATTTTTTAATATTAAAAATTATATTTGAACAATTTTAAAAACACACCATCACATCGATATAATACATTTAAAAAGTCATCACGTCAAGCCTTTGATATTAATAATTTATTAATTTAAACGGAATAAATAAATAAATAAAATTTTACGAATACTCGATCAACTAAATTCTCACCGTTTTATGTATGTTGCATAATCAATCTATAAATGCAGCTGGCGTCGTCCAACTATTGCCTCTGCCCCGTTGAATATGTCCGTGTATTTGTCTAACTCACGTGTTTATAGATCGGACTTCGGATTCGAGGATCGATGAATATGTAGATTCAGCTAAGAATTTTGAATTTTTTGCTTTGGAGGAAAAATGAAAAAGAAAAATTCATAAGCGATTTTCTAACGTGGAATAGTAAGAACCACGAAAAGGAGATGGAAGGGGACACACTGTTATGATAACAGCTTAGGACACTCCTGTGATTTCATATATATATATAACGGGAAAAAGAATGAATTGTTGAAACAGTTCGAACGTTATGCCGACAGTATGTTTGTTTCCTATGTATCCCTACCTCATAATCTATGAATACAAACAAAATTATCACCAGTATGTTTGTTCCCTATTTATCCATACCAGAAAATTTACGAATACAAACAAAATTATCGATGGAAAAAATCTATCGGTATTTTAGAGTGATATTTATCGACCAAATTGATTCCATCATCAAATCCGTCGGTAAATCCCAATCGGAATAAAAAGAAATTAAAAAAAAATCAAAAAATACGATGACGTGTAATTTTTTATAGACGCTTTTACCGATATAATTACAGATGGATTCAAACAGCGAAAACCGTACAATGATGTATCACTTATACCGACAGAATTACCGATGGATTGACAAATAAAAATATTATGTCGGTAATTCCATCGGTAATAGTTAGTATATCACTTAGTCGTCGACCCTCCCCACCTATTTCTCCTTCTTCCCTTCTACAACTAAACCCTCTAATTTGCAACTAACAAACATACCCTCTTTTCACCCAACATCCCACCCCATCTCAATACAACTCATCCTTCCTCAACCTTTCCAGCAACAACCACACTTTTATTGCATATTTTCTATTTTAAGTAAGTAAATCTATCATTTTTTAATTTGAACATAATTTTGAAATTTTAATTTTTTTATTACATATTTTTGTTGTATATGTATTTTGTTTGGGTGTTTACTTGTTTTATTGTCTTTTCTCAAATAAACTTGTTATATGGATACATGATTTTGCACATGTTATAATTTATTTTAGATTTTGTTTGTAAATTGTTCAAATTTATGTTGAATTACCAACTTAGATGTGTTGTAATGATATAAATAATGGTTTGTTTAACATGTCCGTTTTATATTTTGTCAATTTTATTGCCAAGTTTTAATTTCCATAAATTAATTTGTATAAATTTGTATGTACGTAGATAATTAAAAATGAATTAAAAGAATTATAAAAGTAGGTTGATTAATTACTTAATGTTGTTAATTAATACATATTGTTGTCATCATTATTTGATATATATAGGTTTGATAAAAGTCATGAATGATTATTCATAAATATATCGAGATTCACTTAAACGATTGCGGAAGATGAATTATTATAATGGGGTTCATGGTTTTATTAATTATACAACATCTATTCTGAGAAATATTAGTGGAGGTGGTATTTAAGTATCCATACAAGAGGTGTAAAAATAAAAGGTTTATTTATTCAGATGTTGTAATGATGCATCTTTTACACGAAGGGTTCATAAAGTAATACATGTGTTGATATGCACACGGAGAATCATTTGTTCCTCACGAGACCATGATAGAAAAGATGGTCATGTCAACTTCTAATGCTAACAACATGCATGGAGTTGAAACTGACAACAGTAATCCTTATAGGACTATGATTATAGATGCGACGAAATGAATCAAGGTCATGTCGGTCAATGTCCAATCATAAATAGAGAACATAATACATAAGCAACCAGGTTTTTTGATTTTTTGAAAGATTCTGACGAATCATTAGAGGATGACTGCACAAATCACAGTAAATTATTGATCGTTGCACAAATATTTACCATCAAGTTGGATTATGGGTTGACTGAGATCAGTTATGAAAGAATTGTTGAATGAGTGAGAAGCATTTTACTTGAAGGGAACACACTGAAAGATAACTTTCATGCTGCTAAGTCCATGATGAAACCCCTCATCTAGGATACTAGAAAATTAACATGTGTCCAAAGTTCGACATGTTGTACTACCCAAAAAATATTGAGCTGGTCGAGTGCAAGACATGTGCGCATTACTGTTATAAACCCAGAATTAGCAAGGGAAAATACTTTTGTAGCAGATAAAAAACTTAGATACTTCCCAATCACACCTACACTGTAGAGGTTATTCATGTCATCCAAAACTGCTCAACAACATGACACCAATCACAAGATGCAGTGGATGGAGTGATGGTGCACCATTCCGACGGTGAAGCATGGAAACACTTTAACACTGTGCATCCTTACTTTTCAGCTAAATCAAGGAACCTGCATCTTAGGCTATGTACAGACAAATTCAATCTATTTGGGTCATTCACTGTTTTTTATTCATGTTGGCCGGTTATACTAACGATTTACAACTTGCCATCATGGATGTGTATGAGGCCAGAGTTCATATTTTTATCTATGGTCATACCTGATCATAATATTCTAGGCCTAAATATAGATATTTGTCTTCTACCGTTGATTGATGAATTTTCTTATGAAGACAGCTTTGAAATGGACTATCAATGATTTTCTGGCTTATAGAATGGTTTCTGGTTGAAGCACATATGAAAAACAAACATGTACATACTACATGGAAAATAACAAGGCATTCACGCTAATAAACGGGGGTAAATCGTTTTTTTTTACTGCAATCGATGTTTTTTACTAACGGATCACAGGTATAGAAAGAATATAAATCATTTTTTTATTAGCAGAGTTGAAAAGGATGTTGTACCCCTGCGTTTTTTCGATTAAGAATTGTATGATGTAGTGTCATAGTACAACGACATTGTGTTTGGTTTCCAATCCGGTAAGCAAAATTTTTTTAGTTTTGGTTTGACCAACAATTGGATAAAGTGAAGTATTTGATAGATTTCTAGGAGTTGCTCTATCGATTGACTTGAAAGAAAATTCAAATTTTTGCATCTTCGATAATATTTTATTGATGTTGACGCTGAAGAGTTAAATGTTATTCTGAGCTCCAGCGAACAAGCACAAGTCGATGAAGATGATGATAACAATGTTATTACTGTAGAAGATTGCGAGACGATGAGTCAATTGAAGAAGAAGTCAATTCTGACTAATTATCAAAACACGAAAGTGTAATACAATAAACTATAATGTAATAGTCATTGACGGAATTCTCAACAAAGAATTATTTATTTTATAATTGTTATGCGAACTAGTATTATTGTGTTATACGTGCAACTTTTAATTCAAGTATTTACAGGATGGATAGATAAGGAATACATATACAATATGTTATATACTATGCAAAACATTGATGATTTGTGTTCGTCAGTGTATTCCAGAGGCGAAGGGAGTTGTTTCCCTTCCCATGGCACTGTTCATTGTGCAACACATCTATGGAAACACCGACAGTTTGTGTCTGTCGATGTGTTTCAAAGGCGAAGGGGACTATTCCCCTTTCCCTGACACTATTCAATGCGCAACACACCGACGGTTTTTGTCTGTTAGTGTATTCAAGAAGTGAAGGGAACTGTTCCCCTCCACCTGACACTATTCATAGTCAACAACATCAAAGGAAATATCATCTAAACCATCGATGGAAACACCTACAGATCGTGGTTGTCGATGTATTCCACAGGCAAAAAGAACTGCTCCCCTTCTAATGTTGATGATGACAATTAAAGTGCACTGAGTAACTGTCAAGTTCCCGAGGGAATTACCGACAGACTGCGAATTCCAATGCCTTATTAATTAATGCATCTCTGACTGTGTACTATTTGCTTTTTTACCGATGGAATCAAGGACAAACTACCAAAAATCTAGAGGGTTTTTTGAAAATTTTAATGTAAAATGAAAATTTCAAGGTGAGTTTACCGAGCGAATTACTGACAAAATAATTAAAAATCATATTATTTAATGTTCCCTTGATAAAAACACAATATAAAACCCAGCAAGGACGTTAGAAGTTCATTTTTTCTCTCTCATTTTCGCAATCCTCTCCTCACTCAAATCCTCTCTTCAATTGTAGTTTCAAGTAGTAGAGCTTAAGGTTCTTACTATCTATATGATTAAAAGGTATGTGTGGTGAATCTTTTGACTTATTTTCTTCTTATTTCTTTTCTTTTCTTTTCTTCAATTTATTAACAATATATTTTCTTTTTTGTTTTGTTTTTTTATCACATGTAGATAAACTCTAAAATTAAGCACGTCATTAAGCTAAGCATTTTTCATTCTTAAAGCTTATATTTGTTTTTGTGTTTTTTTTTTCTATTTTATTATCTACATTGCAATGATGTTTTATTATGTTTGTTGAATTTTAAATGTTATTATTAAATTTATGGTATAAATGTTAATTGAATATATGAGGCTAAATTTTATTTTATTTTCTATTTTATTGTCTATATTGCAATAATATTTTATTGTTTTGTTGAATTTTAATTGTTATTGTCAAATTTTTTAGTATAAATGTTAATTGAATATACATGGTTATTTTTTTCTTTAATTTTACTGTCTACATTGCAATATTGTTTTGTTGTTTTGTAGAATTTTAATTGTTATTATCAAATTTATAGTATGAATGTTAATTGAATATATAGGATTTAATTTAATTAAAAAAAATATTTTCGATTTAGGATTAAAAACATTATCAAATGGAATAATCCAAAATTGTTGGTAGAAATAAGTGAAAGTCAACTGGTTTGTGACATATATTTTGTATATTTACAGGATTGAAAATTCTAGGTGGTTTCTAGTATGGAGGAGGTGTTGCCAATTTTTTTTTAAATAAAAATTAATTATATAAATATTCATCAAATTTGTATAGATTCATAGAGGAAAATCAATTGTACGTCATGAGCACATGATCATAACTAGTTCTTCTAGCAGTGATAATGACAACAAAATGTCATTGTCTGACCAAGAAAAGGCATCTACATTGACACACGACGCTGCCTCTTCCAGTTTTGTTCCATAATGTAGAGGCGAGGCGGTGTCTCTTCACAGCATGATCAATTCACCCGCAAGTATGAGGCATATTGGAAGGACGACCTTTCAATGTAAGTTTGTTTTAGTTTGAGTTGGTTTTTGTTTAACAAGCAACTAATATTTTGTTAATTTTATTGATTTTCAGGTCCACACACATTGAGGCCGCCCGGGTAATAACATCGGCGTTTAAATCGTCGATGAAGATTTTATTGTTTTAATGGAGTCAGATTTTTAAACATTCTGATTGGAAACTTCATGTCAATGCATGGTTTACAGGGTTTAAGGTTAGTGTGAACTTAAATTTTTAACTATTTTTTATGTAAATTCATTTTCTTTATTTAGATTATTGATTTATTTTTCATAAATTGTTAATGCAAGGGTAAATTTGAATGAGATAGAGAAAATAACAATGTTGCGAGAAGGGTTTGAGAGAATTACGCTGCAATTAGGTAACAACGAAAACAATATGATAATTATTTTTTATTTTAAATATTAAAATTTCATTTGTCATTAACTCATATAGAATACGTTTGTATCATGTAGGTTGCGTGATTTTTGGTAGGAGATGCAAAAAAAAAGCTAAAAAATATGCCAGGAAAAACGCTTTGCCAGGCTAGAATGACATGGCGGTTTAGAAGAATTTCAGGTCGTCATACATCCCGGAGGATACATGGGCGGAACATATTTAGCATGTGACGTCTGAGCATTTCACACAACACTTGCAATCTGGTGCATAGAACTGGAGCCGGCAAATTCACGGCTATGTTACAACGCACACCGGCGGCTTCGTTCCTTTCGTTTTGAATGTGAAACGGATGGTAAGATTAATTTTAATCACATCTATCTTTAATTAATTTGTTATTATTTATTAATATATTTAACTCGCAACATTGTTTTTCTTACAAGCTACGACTCTTGGATGTGAGTTGAGCCTAAGGAAGCTTTTTGTGGAGATGCATGTGCTGAGTGAAGACCACCAAAAAGGGGTGTAACAGTTCGTCGGCAACCGCTCTCAACACTTTGTGGTATGTTCGTTCAACCATTTTCTTTTGTAAGTTATTATTTTCTTGTATTGAATTTAATTATTTTAGTTTTTATTTCCAAGAGACATATAACAGCCGGTGGAGAGAGAGATAC
>Ga0325414_1005930_pt1 | contig 12918 bp, 9 predicted proteins | sample PopdelMetagenome_8_FD_206183 | JGI IMG/M metagenome (GOLD analysis project Ga0325414, IMG submission 206183) | Populus deltoides microbial communities from Bellville, Georgia, United States - Leaf-PdKOR-R3 | ecosystem: Host-associated > Plants > Phyllosphere > Phylloplane/Leaf | place: USA... | reverse complement strand
AAATTTATGTTCTTATTATTTTTGGAATAGAAACCGCTTTTAACACCACGAAAAATCACTTGTTAGCATTGCAATAGCTTAATTTGTTAAGGTATGACCTTAGTGCACACATTTAGAATATAAATACTCTATTATTATTTATTTCATTAATAAATATCTCAATTTGACCTACGTACAAAGCTTATTGGAGAGCATCAGGAGTCATCTTCTCACAAAACAAAATAATAGCGTTCACATTCCACTCCATCACTGACCACACTAATTCCTTAAACCCCATTTTAACCGCCTGTTCTGCCACTGCTGATAACAACAATATCCTCCAAATCCTTTCCCTCTGTAGCACTCCCTGACCAGCAAATGCTCCGCATGAAACCCAGCTGGTTCAAACATGGAGTGGCTTGGCACAAACCCTGCCACCACAACATTAATTAATGCCATTTTCATTATTAGCAATACGATCTTGAATGTTTCTGCTTCGGGGTCTGTAGCTAGATGATCAGCAAGGAGAGCACGTTCAATGGGAACAAAAGCTGGAGAGTGGATGCTTGTGAAGGGATTAATTAGGGGTGACCTCATGGAGCTAGGAAGATGCTAAAGGAATTGAAGTGTACCTTAAGATTAATATAAATTATACCTTAATAGTTTGAGTTATTAGATTTATATGATTTTTTAATATGATATTAGAGTCTTATTAATTAAATGATTATAAATTTGAATCTCATTATTCTAATTCTATTCTATGAAAATCAAGCATAAAATACTATGAAAATATATAAATTTTAAACCTAAAAGTTTTTACTTAAAAATATATATTAAAACTTCACCTAATAATATTATTAAAGGACTCGGCATGAAAAGATGAGTGTAATTATAAAAGACAACCATTTGATACATGAGTTTTTCGTGTAGCTAGGTGAACTCAGGTGTTGTGCGAACAGTTGTGATCAAGTGGGGTGGTGGCGGCTGGGGGTGGTGGCTGTGGTGTTGCTATGGCTGATTTAGTTTTGGTTTTTGGGAAAGGGGTTTTTATAGAAGTAGAGGCGGCTAAAGAAAACGAGGACATGCTGTATAGGAAAGTATGGTAGGTGTTTTATACGTAGTGGAACAGGTCCTTTTAACTTTTCCTTATTTCTTTGGTTCCCTTCTGATAAAAAATAAAATGTGTTCATCATTTTTCATGCTATCTGCAGCATGCATGCATGCCTTCCTTCCTTGCAATTTCAATTCATCAACTTATAAAGTCATTTCCATGCTTTTGCACGTCTTTCAAAGGTGGTATCTATATGCTATGAAAACGATAGACACTCCCCCTTTTCTTCCGCTTCTCAAAAAAACCACATTAACTACTAAACATTAAAGAAACAGCGCACTGTCACAAGGATTCTCCATGTATATATAGAAGGTTTCTTCTACTTCTATGACTTCCAGGACTGATCATATTTAATTCTGGTCACGATTGAAGCAAGTAGCCATCACTCTTGAATCTTGATAGTTTGTATTCTTGGCATTCCAGCCTGGAATTTACGGGCGATGACCTAGCTCGTACGTAGTGCTCGAAGACGAGCTTTATATTAAGCCATGTCGAAGTTGAATGCAGGTAATATCGATGTCTCTGTCCACTGCATCTCCTTAATTTAAAGCTACTCCCCGCATTCAAATCCTTGAACGAACAACTATGGACGCCATCTGCCCATTAATTATATGATGAAAAATTAAATATATGTATATATATATATATTCCAGCTAGAATGTATCACGTGTGTACTGTTTCTTTCCGTTGCATATTTAAATTTGCTTCAAATCAACTTCTTCTCTACTGCATGTGTCCATTTATTAGTAATCTTAATTTTAGAATTTTCGATACATTGCTACTTAACTTGTATAAAAACGGATTTGTTGCTCGTCAGTCGTCACCATGAAAACAGTTAACGAGAGGTCGTTCTTCTGAAAGTATAAGGTAATTTATTTAGCTATTTGAGTTAGCTAGACTGTGCATCAAATGCATGCTTCAATGGGGTAGCATACCTTATTTTCCTACGAAAGATGTTCAAAGATCATTTGACATGGTCTTGAAGGTGAATTTAATCAGTATAATAATTTAGAAAATTCTACTATTTCATTTATCTTAAATCAAGGATTAAAGTAAATGATTACAATTTAAGGTAGATTAGATAAGCAAACATGATGCATTAACTTATAGATAATCTAAGGGATTAATTATAGTAATATAAATTTAAACTTAGAATTATTGACGTCATACCCATATTAAACTCTACACTATTCAACAGCATCAAAATTCATTCCTTGGTCACACCCAAATTACACTCCAAATTACTGAATAATATTTTAAAAAATAACCGATACTCACAAACATCCCTGGAGCCTAACAACTATGCTATTTTCCTATTCTTCCTACCCGATCCATACCATGGGCCAATTTTCTCTGTTTCTCAATCTATCTTCCAAGTTAATTATAAGTTGACAGCTTAGACAAGGACCTAACTGGAAACCTCCAAAAACAACCATCGACCCTGGATTTCTTCAAATTTGAAAACTTTATCTTGCTGCCCCACAATCAAAAACTAAGACTTTATGGTTCTATTCTATCAGCCTGTTATAGTTATTTTATGTCCTTCCCATTCTTTCCTCATGTGCAAATCAAAAAAGAGCACCAGCATCATCGATTCTACAACCCCAAAATCCATGGCTTCCAAATCCTTAAAATCATCGACTTCATCTTTTGTAAACACATCATCATCTCACAACTACCCATCAACAAACTACTCAACAACATCAAAGTCCTGGTCTTTTTCAAACAAAACTTCTCTTTCTAGCCTTAGAGATTCATTACCAGAAAACCCTCACATTTATGACTTCTCTGAAATATGCAAAGCTACAAATAACTTCTTACAGAAACCCTTTTCTTCTTCCTCTTCATCAACCTCTTGGAGATGTTCAATTCGTGGAAAAGAAGTGATTCTTTTTCAACGGAAATCTCGCCGTCAGATTGGATTACCTGAGCTTCAAGAGAGGTTACTGACCATTTGCAGGAGTCATCACAGTAGTTTGGTCAAGCTTCTTGGTGCATCCACTTCAGGGAATTATATTTATCTCGTTTATGAATATGTTCATGGTGCAAATTTAGCTACTTGTCTTAGAAATCCACAGAATCCCAGTTACACAGTTTTGTCATCTTGGTTATCACGTATGAAGGTCGCTACTGATTTAGCTCATGGTCTTGATTATATTCATCATTGTTTAGGTCTGAATTCAGAATATGTGCATAATCATGTAAAAAGTTATAGTATTTTAGTTACTGAAGATTCTTTAAATGCCAAGATTTGTCATTTTGGGACTGCTGAATTGTGTGGAGAGATAGTGGGGAATGAAAGGTCTTCGGCCAAAAGTTTTGGAAGGTTGGATAGTAGGGTAATGAAAATCGAGGGAACAAGAGGGTATATGGCGCCTGAGTCTCAATCAATTGGAGGTAAGACACAGAAAGGTGATGTTTATGCATTTGGGGTGGTGATTTTAGAGTTGGTATCTGGGGAGGAGGCATTGAGGTATGTGTTTGACGAGGGGGGTGGAGGGTATAAGAGAATCAGTGTAATTGAGAGGGCAAGGGAGGTGGTGGCTGTTGGTGGGGGTGAGTTGAGAAAGTGGGTTGATAAGAGGGTGAAGGATTCGTATCCAGTTGAAGTCGCAGAGAAGATGGTGTTGTTGGGATTGGAGTGTGTGGATGATGATCCTGAGAACAGGCCCGATATGGGGCAGGTTGATGTTAGAGTGTCTAAATTGTATTTGGAGTCAAAGAATTGGGCTGAAAAGATTGGTTTGCCTACTGATTTCTCAGTCTCAATGGCACCTCGATGACGATGATTAATGAGAAATAATGGATCAATTGGTGATTAAAGTTTGTTGCCGAATGTGCTCGTGTATTTAGGATTTGATTTTCAGTTTTTCTTTGAAGTCTAGGTTTTATACAGTATTCTTTCCGGAGAAACTGATGAGATTTGTTGATTTTTGTATCCTTGTTGATAATATAAACAAGCGACATTTCTGCATTGATATGCTTTGTTGGTTCTTTTTCTGTCATTACAAGATCTGTGGTGAATGCTTCCTTCACTGAGGGGAGCAGGCTAAAAATGCCATCTCGAGTCCAAGAAACATGTTAGTTTGCTGGCTGTCAGTAGATATTCTTGCAACCAACTTCAATGCTACTGGAAAATCAACTTTGTTTTCAGCTTAAGCCTTAGACCATGTTTGTTACATTAGTGGATTCTGGTAATTTTAAGGAGTAAAACGATTGCTTTGAGTCTAGAGGTGGGTAATATTTGCCTATTTTTGCACAATAACCTTGGAATGAAAAGGTCAAAGCAGCAGTGATTAGGAGGAACATAGAGGATCAATATTGGTTGAGCTTTTCTTGGCTACACAGTTAGGCTTTGGCTCGGTTAATTTCATGAAGATACAATTCATTTGAACTGAGCAGAGCGGCATCATGGTATTCATGTAGTGATGTAGAGAACAACTAAATGCTCCCTCCATGGAGACCAAAAACTGCAGCCTTCACAAGGTATTCTGTTTCGTTTCGAGTAGATGGTAGCTGCCAGAGATATCATGTTTTACACATTCGTCTTGTTTGTCATCTAGACATTTGTAAATTCAATCTATTCCTATCACTGTAACTGATCTGTATCACCTTTGCATCAGTGACCAATTCAGAAACGATTACCATTTTGATCACTGTTCATGGTGGAAATCAATGAAAATAATTGATCATGGCTGCGTTAATTTTGACTATTTTATGTAGCAAGAATCGGGGAAAATCTTTTACTTTTGTTTTTTAAATTGCCTTACATGAATCACAACCAATGATGATCTTGACACATCAATAAATTAGTCGTGCCGTTCCTGGTTGGTAGATGAACTAGTTCGCTCCAAAACTAACACAGGTCATTGGAAATCAATAGAGACAAAGGGTCAATTAAAGGTAGCATTCATCTGGCCATTCATTCAAATTGGATAAAAGGGTCTAAAATCACCATCATTGAAAGTAAATGTATTGATTTAATCTAACTTGAAGCATTGCCATATATATATAAAGTAGAGGAGCCATGCATATACTTCTATCATATGAAATACACAAAATTAATCTTATGCTTAATGATTTAACATCTCATTTTCTAATTAATTGGCTAGATAATTTCCACATGTAATGAAATAATTGGAAGAAGGATCTCCAGTTGAAATTAAATAGAGGAGATTTTTTTTACCCAGTTTGAATTACAGGATTTGACTTGACTATAATAATATATGCAAAATTGAAGATCCACACATGATTTTTGTTCTTGTTCTTTCTTCCTTTAAAAATTTGAAGAACATGACATGGACATTGGACAAGTAGAAACCTCAAAAAAACACGGTCAACTCTTTAACCCCAAGATTCAATACTTCCGAATTCTTAAAATCATCACCAACAAATTCATTATCTATTTCAAGCTTGTTTATTTTGTATTTAAAAAATGTTTTGATTATATTTAAATTTTTTATATTTTAAATTATTTTTTTTTACATTTTTCAACTATTTTAACGTGCTGTTATTAAAAATTAATTTTAAAAATAAAAAATATATTATTTTAATATATTTTTAAATAAAATCTTCATCTTTCAGCAGACCATCTTCATCATCGTCATCTAACAGCTACCCATCAGCAAATTTCACTCCAAAATACTCAGCAACGTCAAAGTCCTGGTCTTTTTCACACATAAATAAATAATATGTATTTTTTATTTTCTTGCAATGGATTAAACTGAAATGGGCCCTGGTCCTACGTGATTCTTTCGAGATTTGGGCCTTAATTCAATTTTGCATGATTCGTTACTATTCAGGGGCTTTTGGTCAGGTTATTTTATTTTATTTTATTTTATTTTATTTCAGTCTCAAAAAACTAGCAAGTAGATCCGTGTAGGATCAATTTATTTTTTAACATAGAATAATTAAGAAGACATTGATGTCACATATGCATGTTTTTATATCATTATTTTTCATCTTTCTTGTAAAAAAAAACATGCACATACAAGTATTTTTTCTTAATTATTATTTTATTTTATTTTATTTGTTTTCTCTTATTCATCTTATAAGCTAAATAAATATATCATGCAAATATAACTCATCTAATTGAAATTCAAGAGAAACAAAAATATATTTTTTATGATTAAAATAAATATTCATAAGAACTCTAATGGCTTAAAGTTTGTTAAAAAAAAAAATTCTCTGGTAAAAATTCATTTTCGTCATTTATGAATTTTTTTGTTTTCATGGAACAATGTTTTTTGTTTTTTTTTTAATTAATGGCATGGTTATTTAAACAAAAACTTAAAGCAATCAAAATAAATATCTAGAAAAACTCAAATGATTTAAATTTAGTAAAATAAATATCTAGACACTCTGTATAGGTAAGAAAAAATAAATAAAAAAAATCTTAATATATAAAACCATGCTAATATAATTTGAGGGATGAAATTGGAATTAAAAAAATTCGATTACCGGATTGAAAAGAAATACATGTTTCACATAAATATTGAAAACCCTAGTTCTTTTAAATGTATTGAATGCGGATTCGTTTTCCTTAGGGAAGTACACTAACAAACAGCGATATATAGAGAACAAAAGCAGACACTGTGTTTTTTTTGCTTCTACTGTCTCGTAGTTTGTTTTTGGAGGGCTACCAGTTGTTTTTTCTATTTTTTATTAGAAGACAATATGGATTTAGGTTCATGTGAAAATAGCGATGATCATCAGTTCCTGGAGAAAGATCCTACAGGTCGGTTCGTTAGGTCTGATGAAATCTTGGGAGGAGGAGTGGTCAAGACTGCATATAGGGCTTTCGATGAAGTTGATGGAGTTGAAGTTGCATGGAAACAAGTAAACGTCGAGCATGTATCACCAAAACAACTAGAGAGATTGACCACTGAGGCTCGCTTATTGAAGTCGTTGAAAGATAAGAACATCATCAAGATTTATGATTTTTGGGTCGATAATGAGAAGAAAACTCTCAACATGATTACTGAGATATTCGTTTCTGGGAGTTTGAGTCAATATTGCAAGAAACACAAGGGTGTTAATGCGAAGGCTATTAAGAACTGGGCAAGGCAGATTCTTCGAGGTTTGCACTATTTACATACTCATGACCCTCCTATCATTCATGGCGATTTGAGATGCGATAACATATTTGTTAATGGAAATAATGGAGAGGTTAAGATTGGAGATCTTGGATTAGCCATTGTTATGCAACGCCCTACTGGTTTATGTGATTTAGGTACTCCAGCATATATGGCTCCTGATCAGCTTTGTGAAGAGGAATACAATGAGCTTGTTGATGTTTATTCCTTCGGCATGTGCATGTTAGAGATGGTTACTCGTGAATATCCATGTTGTGAATGCAAAAATCTAGGGCAGATATATAAGAAGGTTATCTCAGGCGTGAAGCCGGCTTCCCTTGATAAGGTGAACGATCCCCAAGTTAAACAGTTCATAGAGAAGTGCCTAGTTCCAGCCTCTTTGAGATTGTCGGCGATAGAGCTTTTGAAAGATCCATTCCTAGCAACTGAAAATTCAAAAGATACTGTCTCTAGTTCTATGAAGTTACCCAATAATCTCATGCCCAAGCAAGTGACCAGCTTGCCACTTGCAGAATCCCATTCGATGAACTGCAACAACAAGAAGCTTCTGGTAGGACCTTGTAAAGAAAGTATCAATGAGCAGCTCCAGTTTTCAACTCCAGAAATTTGCAAGGTCAACGAGAAAAATGAATTCAGATTAAGAGGGGAGAAAATCGACAACAATACGATTTCATTGACTTTGAACATTACGGAAACTTCATGTTGTCAATCAAGGGAAGTGGAGTTTTCTTTTTATCTTGATTCAGATACTGCAGTTTCGGTAGCTGAGGAGATGGTTGAACAACTTGAATTGTCACCTGAAGATGCAGCTTGTAGTGCTAAGTTGATTGATACCTTGGTAATGAAGCTGGTTCCTAGCTTGAAAACTTCTTGTGGAAGCATCGCGACTGCACCTGATCAGAGGCATCCTGATTGCTTACAATCTGTTAGAGAACAAGAGGCTTTACAATCATTTAATTCAGAAATTTTTGCCGAACAAGATATGACAATTTCCTCTTGTGCCAGAACTAACAAGCCTTTGGGATCTTTCCATTGCGATCTTCAATTGAATACTCACAATTTGGGTTCAGACTTTATGATGCTTGATGATGGATGTCTACCAGAACACAAGAAATCTGCAAGAAATTTTGTGAGCTCCTGGATTGGTTCATGCTTTGGTAGGAAAAACAAGAGAGCTTGTCCTGCATCTACTATCCATACCAAGCAGAAGAAATTGACGAGCTAAAGCTACACGAGGACAATGGAGGAAGCAGTAGAAAATTTCACAAAGAAGATACCATCTAAAGGATTAAAAATCAAAATCATGAGGATTATTTCACTTATTTGCTAGCCCAATTTGTGAGTAATAGTGATGTGGTACACACAGACTCTTGCATTGAATCTAATCTCTCTATCTGATCTGTTTTCTTTTCCTGCAAGCTTCTGAATTCCAAAGCAATTGATTGAGTAAAAGCTTTTTTTGTCAATCTCTTGCCATCTCTCTCTTCTGAAAGTCTTTTAAATCAAAACAGGCTCAGTTGTCAAAAAATACCATATAAAGGATTAAAAATAAAACTTTCCAATCTTCCTGTTCTACTTCTAACTGTACAAAATGCAACAGTTAGGTTCAAATCATCCTAATTGTGGTGATGTTTCTCTTGCATTCTTTTAGAATTTTTGCAGTAATCTCAAAAGTTCTGTCAATCCCTCGTTGCTCTATAAATCTGACAGGTCTGCAGAGAAGGCTATCAGATCATTGTCCTCTACGCGTCTACTCTGTTCAGATACAATGGGTAGCTAGACCGCGCCATTTATGAACTGCTGGTGGCAACAGAATGGTTTAAGAAAACTTGTATCTGTATTGTCTCCTAATCAATTGGCAAGGTCAATTTTGCATGATTTTTTTCTTTGTGGGAAAGAAGAATTCACTCGATTTTTTGACATAAATTATTAATAAATCTATTAGTTTAAACTAAGATAAGGATATGATTGAGAATTAATTGATGCATTGGAAACCTAATTGAGAAGAAAAAAATAGATTGGGTGACCTAATGGAGATCTTCTTATAAGTTGGGGACTGTTATGAGGTTTGTCCAAGAAGAAAGTATATAAACACACACAAACGAAATCCTAAACAAAAACAGTCTCTTTTGTTTCTTGCCAGAAGCAGCAACCAGTAAGCCAAAGCATTAAAAATGGCTTCTTGTTCTCTAATTCCTCCCGCTTCTTCTTTAGTTTCATCTTCTCTATGCAAGTTATTTACTTCAAGAAACTCCATGGCTACAGTGGGTTTGCTCTCTTTTGCACCAAAAACTTCAAGCTTTGTCCTTCTCTCTATCAAGCAAAGGGCTTATCATGAAAGTTCATTTAGAGGTGAGTTTTTCAAACCCATTTATGTTCAATTCCTGATTCTTTGTTGTTGGGTCTTTATTTTATCAATAAAGATAGAAACTTTTTGGGGTTTTACCTGTTTTCTTGTTTAACGTATTTATCATGGTTTCTCAAGATTTGTAAAAGTGGGATTATTTAACTGGGATTTGGCCTAAGTGTAGAATTTGATGGGTTTTTCTTTTTTAAATATTTTGTGATTGAAATATGAATTGAGAGTCATTACTTCGTCTTTGTTTCATTGGCCAGCTTTGTTTAATTGGATTTTGATTGATGAATTGTGTATTTAAGTGTTAATACAAAGTTGTTAATTGATGAATTCATTGATGAAATATTTATATGTCATGGAGGAGGGAACGATTTTCTTAATATATTATGTTTAATGGTGGTTTCCAATTTAGAAAAGTAATGTTCTTTAAAGAGTTTCTGTTTCAGCAGCTTCTTAGAGAATTTGACTGTGTTGAAGTGGGTTTGTTTTGTTTTTTCTGTTCTCTTTGGCAGTGAGATCAGTGGCCGCTCCAGTGGAAGATGTTGCCGGATTTGATGATATGGTTGCTGGGACACAGCGGAAGTATTATATGCTTGGTGGGAAGGGAGGTGTAGGAAAGACGAGCTGTGCTGCTTCACTTGCTGTGAAATTTGCAAACAGTGGACACCCCACTTTAGTGGTTTCAACTGATCCAGCACACTCCTTGAGTGATTCTTTTGCTCAGGTTGGAGACTATAAAATACCTTTCTTTGTTTTGTACTTTTGTTTACTAATATCTGCTTTGCATTTTAGCAGAGCTTAACATGAGTGTTGTGTTTTTATTCAGGATTTGACTGGAGGTACACTAGTACCTGTTGAAGGACCTGAATGTCCACTGTTTGCACTTGAGGTATGGGGGATAAATCTTCCCGTGATTTTCTTCGATGGTGGTTCTTTTTTTTCATGTGCACCTTGAGATAATCATTATTCTAAAAAAAATATATATATGTTGATGTTTTTATGGTGGTTTTGCTGTTTTATGTACTCAGTAAGCCAGATTTTTAGTTTTGCAACAGATAAATCCTGACAAGGCTCGGGAAGAATTTCGTAGCGCAACTCAGAAAAGTGATGGAACCGGGGTCAAAGACTTCATGGAGGGCATGGGACTTGGAATGCTCGTTGAACAGGTAATTCCTTGTCTATAGTTGTTGGCATTGCAACTTAAGATAGTATCTTACACCAATTGAACTTGCATTCCAGTTCATCATTCATGGTTTCAATGCTGTTATAACTTGATAGTCAATGCAAATCTCTCTGATTTTCCTTTTTCCATTTCTGTTTGTCATTCAAAGTTAGACAAGTAGCACTTATGATTTTAAGAAACTTCACCTAGAACTTTTGATCTATCTGCCCCCTCCATCAAAACAAAAATTGGAATTATCGTTATATTATGGATTATGCTTGATACCCTACTTCTCTTGACCTGTTTTTCATCTTTTTATTGACAAAGTTAGGAGAGTTGAAATTGGGAGAGCTACTGGACACACCTCCTCCTGGTTTGGATGAAGCTATGGCAATTGCCAAAGTATGTTTTATCTTCGTTTTTCATTGTTCTTTTTGTATTGTGAGTGGACTGTCTCTGTATTTTTTGGTTTCCTTGCTGAAAATAAAGACTATGGCAGGTGATGCAGTTTCTTGAATCACAGGAATATACTATGTTTACTCGAATAGTTTTTGATACTGCACCCACGGTGAGCATAAGCACCAGAATTATGTGAATGTTTACAATGAATCAATGGAGGTTCATGATTGTTCTTTACAGGGCCATACATTGCGACTTTTGTCCTTACCAGACTTCCTGGATGCATCCATTGGCAAGATATTGAAGGTAGAAACACCAACATGAAACAATGAAAACATAAATGTGTTCTTGATACTTCTGAAAAACCTGGAAAATTTAATCTTGAATTGCTTGTCTAGAAAAAGTCTTGTTATACAGTGTAAGTCGTAGGTAGTTCCTTGAACATTACTTATAATGAATGAACTGCACACCATTTAATTTTTACATGAATTTGGTGTCTTATAAAGAGTTGTACGCCATGTTGTATATCAAAGGAATAACTAGGGTGTATGGATTGTGTTGTTAATGATGATAACTTGTTTTATCTCCTTTGAAACAGTTTTCTATTTGGTTACCTTGCATCACTCTAAAACTGTTTTCATTGTACTGCAGCTTAGACAAAAAATAACTTCAGCAACCTCAGCTATCAAATCCGTCTTTGGCCAGGAGCAAACCACCCAACAGGATGCTGTAAGCGCGAATTCACTGGGAGATGGCTTTATGCTCCACATTTTTAATTCACAAGCCCCCCCCCCCCCTCTTTTTTTTTTTTAATTCATTCTTTTTGCAGGCTGACAAATTGGAGCAATTGAGGGAAAGGATGATAAAAGTGCGTGAGCTTTTCCGTGACACAGATTCCACAGAGTTTGTCATAGTAACGATTCCAGCGGTAATATGTCAAAAAATCTTCTTAAATACTCATTATGCTTTTTTTTTTAATGAGCATCTGCCTTGTCGATTGAAGGGCTTATTTGCTGGCTTAATGTAATCCTCTTTAAGTCTAAGCTTTGAGGGGAGAGCTTTTTTCTTCCCTTAAAATAAAAATAAAGTAAAACAAAATAAATGGAGCAATGCACACTTTTCCGTGCTTTGCTTAACAGTCGGGGAAACATATCCAATGCACAGTATACCCTTGAATGGACAGAGTATAATTGTGTAATTTTTAGAGTAGCTCATTTGCATAAGAGGAGCCGAAAAGGATAGCTAAAGTATATTAGCTTATTAGGAGTGTTTTGCTTCGAAAGGAATAATTACCATTTCGTTTGTTTTTCCAAGGTAATGGCAATCAATGAGTCATCCAGGTTGCGTGCATCCTTGAAGAAGGAGAATGTTCCTGTTAAGAGGCTTGTTGTCAATCAAATTCTCCCTCCATCTGCTACTGACTGCAAGTTTTGTGCAATGAAAAGAAAGGTATTAATTCAGTAACTGTTTGCAGCTTTGAAAATCAATATAACCACCTCACTCGTAGCCCTTGCACTTGCAGCACAGGAAAAATAATATTTTTCATTACGATGAGTTTTTGAGGTTTAACCAAAAACAAATTGTTAATCAATTTTTTTGGAAATTTCAGGATCAATTGCGTGCTCTTGACATGATACAGAATGATCCAGAACTCTCGAACTTGACATTGATACGGGGACCTTTAGTTGATGTAGAGATCAGAGGTGTTCCAGCCCTTAAATTTCTGGGGGATATTATATGGAAATGAGTATATGTGGAAACTTAGAATGATCCGAGCAATTGCTTGGGCATGTCTATTTCATTCCAAATGAAGAGC
>Ga0325414_1005929_pt1 | contig 12920 bp, 10 predicted proteins | sample PopdelMetagenome_8_FD_206183 | JGI IMG/M metagenome (GOLD analysis project Ga0325414, IMG submission 206183) | Populus deltoides microbial communities from Bellville, Georgia, United States - Leaf-PdKOR-R3 | ecosystem: Host-associated > Plants > Phyllosphere > Phylloplane/Leaf | place: USA... | reverse complement strand
AAATGGTAATCAAAAGAGCAAAAAATAAATTTGAAGAAAAACCAAGTTGAATGACTAGTATGAAAAATTGGATGGTTTGACACGAGAATCAATAGAGAGAGAGAGGTCACCAACAACAAACCGTTAGTTTGTTGGCCACATGTGCCACCCAGGCATAAAGAGGGACATCAAGCACTTTTTAACGCCACCTTGGAATATGGTGTTTGGCCAACAAGCGACATTGTATTATTTTTTAATAATATTTAAATTTAATAAATGATCAAATCACCCCTCTTATCCCACATGATAACAACAAAATATCATAATAAAAAGATGAAAAAAACCACCGATAATAAGTTTAGAATTCTTTGTTATTAGAAATAATTTAGTTATTTTATTATATTATAAAAAGTGAAAAGTTAAGCGGTCCTTTTAATGTTGTACGAGTTATTTATTATTTTTAATATAAAAAGATAACAGATTCAACTCCATTCAATTTAATAATATCAAATACACCCTATAAAAAAGACAATCCACCACCAATTTATGCTTCCATGGCTTTTATTATGAATGGTAAAAACATCATTATAAATCTATAATGCAATGGGTGTTGCCCCGAATCACTTATGCCTTTTAGGTGTGTGTGTGTGTGTGAGTGTGTGATAACATGCTGGACCTCACAACCAAGGGCCTTGGCCTTACATCGTGTTTACCATAGCCACTTGCCCAAACATCTATATGGGACTGACTATAAGAGAGCCCAATCCAATCAAATATCACCACATTAATTTTATCATAGGTAAATAATTTTGTTTTTTTTGTTTTTTAATATAAAGGACAGATAAGTTCGTAAGCAAAATATTTTTCTTAAAAGTAAAAGCAAAGAAGGGGGGGAGACAGACCTTCTGGTTCATGGGGGGAGCAACAGAATTAACGCCCATGTATAGGAGGAGGCTTTTGCGTTTGCGGCCCCTCCTTTTCTTTTGATTACTTTCTAATGCTGATGGTGATGGCGGTGGCTTATGAGTCCGTCTTTGGAGGGAGAGTTGGCGTGCTTTCTCCTCCAAAGCCCATATTCTTGCACTCCTTCTGGTTTGTCCATGCACGAGCCCATAAATCTGACCTGTTCCCTCCTCTTTCAGCATTCTTCTTCTACTCTTGTATGCCCCCTTAACCCCTATTCAAATTCATTTCATTACAAACAAAACTGATTTAGACTTCCTACTATTCATCGATCATTTGCCCAGTTTGAGGCTAATCAGTGTTTATATCCGCTGATCTTTTTCATATTTTGTACATGGTCACTCCCACTCCCACTGATTGCCGCATTCATACTAGTTTTTTCGGTTTCACAACAGCGACAGGAAATTATTTCTGCCATAGACAAGAGTATATTGATTTCCCCTCTCTTATCAGAAAGAAGGAAATATGTTATAACGTAAAGACTAAAGAAAAATAAGGGCTGATTGATGCCCCTCTTCTTATCAGAAGAAAATAACAAAAACTTAATGGCTGAAGGCTGACATGCAATTCCAGATTTCAGTTGCAATTTACATGTTCAACTGTCTCTTTACGTTTTCATGCATGCTTCCTTTCAATCTCTCTGTTTTTTTTTTTTTTTCAATCCATTTTCTTTTGCACTTTTAAACACAAATACATGCACCAACTGATTGACTTGAACAAATTCAAGCCAAAAATAACAGAGCTCCAGAAGCATCAACACTCGCAAAACGAGAGAAACAACCAAACTGAAAGCTGCCCATGTCACCTCAACTTATCAATCAGCTTGTACTATAACTATTATTTTGAGGAATGCACAAATCCGTAAAAAGAAGTGAATCATGGTGTACAAACAATGCACGGGTTGAGTACAAAGAAGGTACACAAGAACAAATAACCAAATCAACTCTTACCAACAGCAAGGAAATGAAAGCAGCAAAGACTTCAACAATAGCAGGATATCTTCCAAAACTAGCTAGATATCTATTGCTTCTTCCTTTGAAGCAGCCCTGTTACCTAAAATGATCTTTTGAGAATTTGATAGACTAAATCCACAGACTTAACACTAACACTACTCTCCATATAAATCAAGATATCAGGCACCTTGTCGGTGATAGGGTTAGCGTAACGTGGATCAATCAATTTGACAACTGTACGGTGATTCCAGAGCATGTAACTTCCATTTTGGTTTAACATAAGATTCTTGACACATTTGGCACAGTGCCAACGCGTTAGGTTCTGTCTTCATCGATACGACAAAGTTTGTAAGGTAAGCTTGAATAGATTCTGAAACGTAAAGTTGAATCAGTACAGTCCAATGAAGTATGAGGAGCAAAGCAGCATGACAGTCACAGAGAATGCTAACCAAGCACATCATGTTATATCACTGCAAATCACAACTTATTGTGTTTGCAAGTGCTAATGTGCAACTAGGCCTACTTTGTCAATAATTTTCTGCTTGTCCGGGTTTTATATGTGACGAGTATATGGAAACTCAAAACCTTAACTTAATGATGTAATAGAAGGTTGAAGGACATGGCTCTAAAGAGTTTATCAGTGCATGCAATTGAAAACAAAAGCAAATACTGCATACATGGAATCCAAAAAACTTTAGAGCATCTCCTGAAAAACCTGAGAGTCCAAAACTTGTAAATCATTTGGTGTGATAACTATACAACAGAAAATAATGGAACAAATTTTACTCATCATCAGCAATTCAATGCCACCCAACCCAAGGACCAAAAATTAGACATTGGGAGAAAATCAGATCTACAGTTTTTGGGTGACTTTTCATGCATTTGATTGACCAAGTTATGAAGGTTTGTGTATCTCACCATAATCTCAGTTGAAATTGTCTTCATCCATCAAAGGTTTGGTATTGCTTTCTTTCTTTTCTTCTAAGACGTAACAGATATTATCCCTTTGGTTGTTCATTATGATGATGGAACCCACAGACGACAACCATCAATTGGTCTTGTACAACAAGGTTGCATTTCATAGGAGGTCAACAACATTGGCAGCTGAACAACTTCAAGCTTTGTATGGTCAAGGGAAGATTGCAACATCTATGCCTCCAATTTAATGGCTGAATCAAGGGCATCCACTGTGCTATTTTGCTGTGCCCAGAGCTGCGCGTATCTACCTGCCTTGGTCAATAGAACTTCATGGGGTCCCTGTTCAACCACTTTACCATTCTCCAGAACTATTATCTGGAAAATCATATTTTAATGGCCAGGAAAATATGAGTAAATATTGACAGTAGAGGGCAGGTAAGAGAATAATATGGAGAGAATAATGACGATGCACACAGAGCATTATAATCTTAGAGAACTCAGAACTGAAGTTAAATAGGACGTTGTATGTTAGAGCGTCCAATAAAAAAGCTAACATGAAGAAGCCACGCCTTATAAGACTGTTTCAAACTTCCCAAATGCTTTTTTAACACTAACGTCACTAGCAGGTCAACATATTTCACAATCAACAAATACGTTTTGCATGGAGGTTTACATCAGCAGCAATGCAAATTGTGACTTTACTCATGCTCCAATCCAAGTTAAAGCATTCAATGCAAAAACTTAGGATAACAGGTTGAAACTCCCATGAACTATATGATCTTATGCAATTTCATACAGAACCAACAGGGGACTGCTTTAACAATGCAAGTGCATTTGTGTCCCACAGATATAAGGGAGTAAAAGGAATGCCTATTATTTTGCTTAAAAAGGAAAGGAAACAAGATGTAACAAACTTCCTGCTGATGAAAGTGGAGAGAGAGCCTGAAATTGAAGTAAAGACAGACAATAGCAGAAGCATGAAATTTAAGCGAGTAAGACTGTGGGAATGCTCTAATCAAGTTACTAAATATTCTGACGCAGAACCCTAAAAGTTTAAAAACATAAAAAAATGAAGGAAACATGGTTTCCAAGAATGCTCACCTCATCACACTGCATGGCAGTTGTAAGCCTATGGGCAATGAAAACTGAAGTTCGATTGCTGGATAATGATTTCAATGCATTTAGAATCTCTGCTTCAGTGGTGCTGTCAAGAGCACTTGTAGCTTCATCACATAGCCTAAGGAAATCAAACGAGACAAAGTTCATTAGGCATAGGTGACTGAGGGAAAAAAGAGCTGATATTTCATCTGCTTATGTCTGCAGTGTTGTTTATGTTGATTTAGTTCAACACAACAAATCATTTAGGTTATTAGATGTGACCATTGTCTTTTGGCTAGGTTCAGAAATTGCAGGGGCACATACAGCAGCATTTAAACTAGAATTTAGATACTGGACACTGGAACAGGCAAAATTGATCATCAGTGTTATTAGACATGGTTATGCTGGTTGAGAATAAGTTTACTAACACAAACTTGAAAAGAACATAAAGCACAAAAAAAAAAAAAAAAATCTTCTTAATTTACAGAAGCAGTGGACAATATCATTTGAAAACTCTATATAAGAACTATAAGACCAGTTGTGGTTTACAAAGAAAATCATATGGTCACTCCATTTTGTTGGGCACTAAATGTAATTGTTAAATGCACACGAATGTAAGACCAAAATAGAAAGAGTAGGTATCTTGAATAGACAGAAATATTAATTCAACAGCATTCTTTAAGATTTGGTGAAATGGAATAACCAACTCGATATAATGGATGGATGCATATTGATAAATAAGGATGGAGTTCTTACATGATAGGAGCGGCTTTCAAAAATGCACGGGCCAAAGCCACACGCTGCTTCTCACCACCACTTAACTGGATTGAAAAACTTTCTCATTATAAACAGTCAAGATTCCACAGAATAGAAAACTACACACAATTGTTTCATTTCATTTAATTATGGAGCACTTTGTGTTCCAAGTAGATTCCTAAACTATCCACAATTTATAGAGTTATTCTGCCATGAAATTTCATCACATTTGTTAAGTTTTAACGCTATCTGCCTGTGTACTTTATGAAGTCACTATCCCAATCAAGGAGATATGAAATAACGGTGCATCCACGGAGCAGCCAACACCAACTTTTTACTATTAACTTATAGTATGATGGTTAGCAGTTATTACATATATGTAGATGCATTGCAGCCCACACAATTGAATGACATGACATCTGAGAACCATATTTCTCAACTTTCCTTTCTTTTCTGGCTGCTATTGCTCCATGCAACAGGAAAAAAAAACCATATGGTATACACAAATCATACACTATCTCCAAATGGATCAAGACACAACTGGAGGGTAATGGATCCACAAGGTTTAGAGTGGCATAGATCAAAAAGTAGACCATCTTAGCCTAGCCCATGCAGTTTCATGTCAAAAGGATGAGCCAAGAAAATACAGGATGGAGTGAAAATGAAAAGATCATCTAGCAGTAACTCGTAGTATTTTTATGTTCTCAGTTCACTTTTGGTGGGTATAATAATATTTGGATCCTAAAACAAAATTCCATCCAAGGTCTTGAAGTTATGAATCCTATGGCCATTTCAAATAGAAAATTTCTTTAGTTGATAGCAGTAGATCTCTCACCTTGAGCCCTCGTTCTCCTACTATTGTAGAATATTTATCAGGGAAGTTCATGACAGTGTCATGGATTGCAGCATGTCGGGCAGCATCATAGACCTGAGGTTATAAATAATGGTAAGTGAAGAAGTAACAAGTGTCATAAATCATGAATAATTTCAAGTGTGAAAAGGAAAAAGACACACTTCCTCTCTCGTTGCTGAAAGACGACCATAATGAATGTTGTGAAATATTGTGTCATTGAAAAGTACCTGTATGTCAAACAAAAGTAGTTCAGCTCCTCAACATTACAACTTGCAAGATCTCACAAGGGAGACCTAATTAATATGGGTCATTAAAACAACATGGACAGCTAAATTGCTCAAGAATACATACTGTGTCTTGTGGGACAACACCAATAGACCTCCGCAAACTATCCAGTGTTACATCCCTTGTATCTTGACCATCAATTTGTATCTGCCAAGGAGAAAATGCCAATTGCCAAACCAAGAATAGGGAAGAGTTTCAATTGGAATCAACAGTATTGTTATGGATCAAACAAAAAAGTTCCAGAAAGACTGGGAGGAAGAAGTGAAACGACAAATAGTACTTCATTTCAATTCTTCATCAGAACTTATTTCAGAGGAAAATATCAATTGTGGGAGCAGAAGATCTGTTGGACCACATGGCTATAGCAATGGAGGAATCAGTACTTACACTTCCAGAAATAGTGTCGAAAAGCCTGAAGAGTAATCTAAGAATGGTTGACTTGCCTGCAGACAGATACATTTGAAATAAATTAGCAGTGTAATCAAGAGAAAAAAGCATTCCTTAAACGGGTATGAGATTGTCATTTAATTCCAGCACATGTAAATGAACTTCCTTGGTTGCATAATATAAATTTATAACAATAATTGCTTAATATAACACAAATGGAGAAAAACATGTTTCTAGATTACTATGATATTTTTATCTCAGCCCTGGTTTCACCCTATAGATTACCATGACATTTTTATCCCAGCCCAGGATACATCCTACAAAACATCACATCATGAGTAAATATCATCCATCATGGGATATCAGAACTATGCATCATCTTTGGAAAGATTAATATATGAAGAAAGTGAAACATAAATTCCACATTAGAGAACTACTCTAACAAAAATGGTCACAAATACAAGTAGCCCATGATAGTAAGAACTCTAAAACAAAAGAAAACCTTACCACTACCACTTGTTCCAACAATAGCCACACTTTTTCCAGCTGGTACAGAAAAAGTTACACCATCAAGAATTTTTCTTTCTTCCAAGTAGCTGTCACGAGTTTAATATGTACAGTAGATGAGCAATTAATAATCAACAAATCATCAAATATTCACACATGAATAATAGTACAATATTCAATTTCAAATCTAACCACAATCAAACAACAAACATATAATCCATGTCACTAATCTGTCAAACCAAGTATACTGTTTAACTGCACATCGATCCAAAATAACAATTGGCCTGCACACGTACAGAGAGTTGAGGACAGGAAGGGGGGGTTGAATTAACTATGAAGATAGTTCAAGGACAACAATGAATCGAAATTCCTCTGGAGATCTTCAAGTCTCCATAGATGATAAAGGATGACTGATATATAGTATAAGTGTGGATATGTTTAAGGAAATATGTTACAATTTGGGAGAAAAGAATACAAATGAAAGTTGAGATTCTGAAACTGCTCAACTCTATGAACCTTGAAACATTGGTTTTCTTCTCAGGAAAGAAAGAAAGAAAGAAAGCAAAGCCTCCACTTTTCAGGATGTCATCTGATAAGTAATCTATTCAGTATTGATTTTGTTTTCTCTCTCTCTCTCTGTAGCTTAATTGTCAAGAGTTGGAAATGAAGGACTTTAGCTCTTGAAGGAATTGAAATCTGACTTCTGGACCATACCAAAAGAAAATCTAAACTGTAATAAAATTAGATTTTCTATGGAAATAAAAGAAAAATATTGCCAGCCTTCAAACCTAGACTTCCTTCTGTATTGTGTGAGTAAAATTTCATTACATCAACTAGCTTTCGCTGGCGAACATTTAAGCTTGCTTTGGAGTGAGAGTCCTCGAACACTCAGAGTTTACCACCATTAGATCAAATTCTGACTTCAAGTAGGAAACAGGCAGCAAAAATCTATATCAGCACATCAAACACTAAACCTGAATGATTTCGTCAGCTGGGTTGCCACATAAGCCATTCTCTATATGATACAAGAACAAGAATTTTATTTTTTTATAAGGTCATCCAGGTACAGGCAGATCAGCACCCCAGATTACTAAAGCAATATAATGATCCCAATTAGAAACTGGGAAAAGAAAACCTATACTAAAGTAAAATCAATATCAGAGCCAGTAGCGGAAGTAATTTTGGATAGCAACGACTTCAGGAAACAGACTTGCTAAATGCAAGAATTTGACAGCTTATTCAAAATAATTGCAACAATGGAAATAACAACTCGACTTTATATATGAAATTGAGACTACCTGGATGTCAAACAAATTTCAACAAAGAAGGAACCATCATCATACCTGAAGTGTACATTGTCAAATTGAATGCCACCTCCCTTTAACATTAGAGGTTTGGCATCATCTTTATCTCTAATATCAGGTTTCTCCTGCAGAAATGTATGAAACAAAGTACTTCATAAACCAGGTCCACAAGGAAGCAGGTTTTTTTTTAAAAAAAGGAAAAATCATTTGGATCAACAATCAAATCCATGCACTATAGTGTTACAAATGAAAATGTAATAAAATAAAAATGGTGCATTTTTTGTTTCTTTTGCTTTTGCTATTCTACCATGCTTTACGGGGATATGTTCAGAAATTGTCAAGTTGCTTCACAAACTGGAAAAGATAATGGAATTGTAAAGATTGAAAAAAAAAAATGAAATGCTAGATTGACTCCCGAGCTCCAAGAAAACTTCAGAGTTCCTTGAAAAAATACCTCGAGTAAGTGAAACATTGACTTCATGTCAACAAGACTCTGTATTGTCTCACGGTAAACACTGCCAAGGAAATTAAGTGGAAGGGAGAGCTGGAAGAGTAGTCCATTTACCATAACCTGTGTTTTCGCATTCATACATAATTTGTATGACCATCAGTTAATCACGAGATAATAGAGCCTTATAATAATTTTTCTTTTATAAAGAAGCTTTACCAAATCACCAACAGTCATCTGGCCATTCATAATTCCATGTGAACATAAAACCATAGCTGTTGACAGAGCTGTGCTAAAAATCACATTTTGGCCAAAATTCAAAAAAGCAAGACTTTGCGATGTTTTTAAGGCAGCATCTTCATACCCTGAAAGAGAGCATTAGTATGAAATTGAGAGAGAGAAAAGCAGATATAAACACAAGACGAGACTGATTAAAAGCGATGCTTGAGTTCAGAAAAGTAGCATGGTATAACATATAGAGTCAAGCATTTAGAGTACCATGTCCTTGAATTATAGATGAGATTGTGATGAAATTCACTCGCTTGGCTTGCAGGCCAAGATAATCAGAGAAAAAATCAATAAAAGAATGAAGCAGAAATAACAAAAAGAAAAGTGCTTGTCACAGGATGCCTTCACAGTAAACAATACATAAATCCAAATATAGAAACTTTCTAAACAGGAAAAAGGTCAAGTTAAGAATAGTAAGATGGGGCGATGCCATTAAGCAAACCATTTCAGTTACTTGCAAACTCTAACATAGTCTCGAGCTAAGTCAAGGTTCAACTACTCACCATATGAGTGTTGCCAGGTGCTTGAAGGTTAGTTCATAGCCACATTTTTAGGCACGTGCTTGAGAGTATAATATAAAACCATCACCTAGACTCACCTAACAATTTAAGCTCTTGCATCGAGTGGTTCTTTAGCATGGTGTTATAGCCTTCTTGATCAAGTGGTTAAGAGTTCAAATCCTACCATCCACATCCTCCTTAATTAAAAATTTCAACACAAGATAATGGTAAGCCTTTGCAAGTTTTAGAACTAAAGGGCTATCACTTATTGTGGGTTACAGAGTACATAAAACCATGTACTTGAACCTCATCTAACAGCTTCTGGGTTGAGGGATACTTTGAATGCATGCACAAAGAAAATGCTTGCAGGATTTGTAAGTCGATCATTTGGCCTCTCTATCAGCCGTCACCCAGCACAATATATATATGAAAAACACGATTGACTATAATGCAGATCAGTGCTAATTAACATCTCATTCTAGCAATGCCACATCATGATTGTCTTTTTTATGTTTCTATGGGTCGTCAACATGTTAATTTATTCCTAGCAGTGGCAGGTTTGTTTCAGATTTAACATTAAAGAAGTAGAGAACAACTATAATGCTCCAACTACTCACTCTTTAAGTACTCATCATATTGCTCAGCTTCATAAGCTTCATTGTTGAAATATTTGACAGTCTGGTGAAAGCAGGGAAAAATAAAAAAAAGCAAGATAAGCAGAAGCCTTGACAATGGAAAGAAATTGGTTGCAGCACAGTAAATGAGGCATCAAACAACAGATAGAAAGAAAAGCATTAAAAAAAAGATGCACCAGAGTTAAGCAGTACATAAGCAGAAAAAAAATACTAATAAAAGGAGGCAACATAAACTCACCTCATAATTGATAAGGGAATCAATTGCCTTTGTACTAGCATCATTATCAGCTTTATTCATGGCCTTCCTGAACTTGGTTCTCCACTGCACATGACATGGAAAATTTCATGAAAATGTGATCAACAAAAACACTCTTGCTAATTTATGAAAAAGTTTCGGGGAACAGATCATAGAGCTACTACATGTGATCACAATCTGTAGCGTGAAAGAAAATGACAAAGGATAGCACCACAGCACATTCTCAAAATTCATGCAGAAAGATGATTGTGGAAGAAGAAGTGATCGATTAAGAGGTGAGAATTGGAAGAATGTGAATTGGAAGTGATCAATCAGTGCACTATCTATTTCAGAACCCATGTGCATGGTGGCAACAAAGAATTGGAAGAAGATATATGACCCGTGTCACAGACAATGTGAAAGTAACATATGCAGCGACTGAGAGTGAAGTGATCAACACAAAAGGGGCTCTAAATTTTGAACCTATCTATTTCAGAACCCATGTGCATGGTGGTAGCAAAGAATTGGAAGAAGATATATTACCTGTGTCACAGATAATGTGAAAGTAACATATGCAGCGACTGAGAGCGAAGTGATCAATGCAAAAGGGGCTCCAAATTTGTATGCCAGTATACTTGAAACCATAGATATCTGGAAAGATGCATAATAAAAATCGGTCAGAAAATGTTCAGAAATAAGGAAGCAATTGTACAGGTAAATGCAACTAAATTTCTAACAGGTTATGCCAAGAAACTGAAGAGTTTCATTACAGACAGGTATCAAGAATTCCACAAAAGATTGGTATGTTGTTTACCAGGGATATCAGCATGTTTAACTAAATCCAACATATAAAAAAGTCACGTGACACAAAAGAAAAAAAATCCAGAAGAAGTTCATACCTCTAGAATGGTTGGTACAACATTGAATACCATAGATGAGAGGATGAAGTTTATTGCTCGGCTACCACGATCAATTATTCTACTTAACCCGCCAGTTTCTCGACTGGAAAGACAGTGATCAAATGAGATACTTAACAGAATGTCACGAATAAACTATTAAATGCCGCCTATATATATGACAGAAAGGAAGGGCTTTTCTATGATGTAGCATCATCGGTTTAAGGAAGCAAATACCTAAGATGAAAACGGAGGTCAAGCTCATGCAAATGTGAAAAAACCTGCAATTTCAAAATGAAAAAAAAAACATGTACATTAAATTTTTAAATCAGAACAAAGAAAACAAACACATCCACAGATAAGACCCAGAATAGGTAGAAGCATTGATTAACCTTCCCAGACACAGTTCGGATTGTCCTCAGAGCTACTTTAGAGAACACAGCAGTCCTCAATTCTGGCAAAAATACAATTGTAAATATGAGAGGAAAGGATAAAAGATACAAACTTGTCAAGTGTAATGAGTAAGCAATCGTGTATAGTCGCAGTAAGTTACCATTGAAAGCAGAGGATCCACAGCGCGCAATGCCATAACCAATGAGAACAGAAGCAGGGGTAGCAAAGAGAGCAAGGAAAATGGAATTAGCAGCGGTGAAAGAAGCAAGAGCAGTAGCATTGCCTGTAGCAACAGTCAACCAATCGACAGCCAGCTTAAAAAGAAAAGGGACTTGAACATTCAAAACCTTAGCAACCAAAAGGAAACCAAGGGCCAGAAGCACCCTTAAGCGAAATTCAGGGTTATCTTTCATCCATAAATAACTGGCCAGAGTCCGTAAGATTTTCATGTCAGCAAGTTGCTGGTCTGATTTATCAGCAATAGCAGGAGTCGTCATCGATGGTGATGATGAAGCTTTATTGGCAGCATCATCATCGTCTTTATCCTTTGGAGCTGAGGTTGAGAAGAAAGCGTGGCCATTGAGCATTGAGTTCTGTTTTTGTAACAAAATTAATAATAAATAAATATATAATAGTGAATTACGAACAGATATTGAGAGGGGGTGAAAGGACAAACCGGTGGCCGGAAAGGAGTCGAGGAGGAGGAACTGGAAAAGAAAGCATTGGGATTCCATGAGGGAGGAGTGGAGTACGATGTGTTGGATAGGAAGGGGAAACTGGCGTGAAGAGCAGTGCTGCTGTCGGTGCTGCTCGGCCCAAGAAGGAGGCGGCATCTTCGGGTGTGATGATGATTGGGGAGGGAATGGTTGAAGCAGCAAAGAAATAAGAGAGGATTTTTATTATTATTCCTGTATTTGTAATAATTAGAGTGGTGATGGCGAAGGAGGTGGAGGTTGTTATGAGCCCTAAAGCACTTGTTAGATGCCGAAGCCACTGTTGCCGCCGTCGCCGTCGCCGTCACTAACATGCTGGATTGGGATTGGGGTAGGGATCGGGATCGCTCTCTGTTTCTGTGTCCTTAATAATTTAATATAATTTTAATGAAGGGAGCCAATGCACTTATACGGTTGAATTAGATTGTTCTCGATAAGCTCGCTCACATTTCAGAATCTACTGACATGCCAAGCCCCTCCCTCCCTCCCTTCTTCCCTAAAGAGAACAAAAAAGTTAACCGCAACTGCCATTGCGTTGTTGTGAAATGTGGGGCCGTACACTTACGTTACAGCACTTCTATTCCATGCTCTCGTCGTGTTCACTCACTCAAAGACACATGAAATCAAACCTGTTGTCTATGATTTCTACACCTCCATTCACAAACTATTTTCTTGGTAAGGGCTTCCAAAGCAGAGGCAGAATGGCAACAGCCTGCAACAATATGGGAGACCACCACCCCTTATCAATCTCCACCACAAACAGCAGCACTCCTTAAGCAACTGCTCCTCGAGGATTAGTGTAATGGTGG
>Ga0325414_1005924_pt1 | contig 12925 bp, 5 predicted proteins | sample PopdelMetagenome_8_FD_206183 | JGI IMG/M metagenome (GOLD analysis project Ga0325414, IMG submission 206183) | Populus deltoides microbial communities from Bellville, Georgia, United States - Leaf-PdKOR-R3 | ecosystem: Host-associated > Plants > Phyllosphere > Phylloplane/Leaf | place: USA... | reverse complement strand
AAGGGCCTTAAGAAATTTCGCTTTAGTTTTAATTTGTGTGTATAACCAAACATACACTTAGAAAACCTCAAAAATTATAAGAAAATTCAGGGACCATTTTGGAATTATTTGTGGGTCTCTAGCGTATTTTTCCAATAATTTTGCATAATATCGGGTTGTAGACATATACTGTAAACTATGGACCTGGTATTAAAAATACATGATTTTTCTTTTAAAAAAATTTCAACAATTAAAAAAAATTCTATTATTTCAGAAAATAAAAAAATATTTTTTATTCTTCAAGAATTTTATTTAATATTGGATTGTAGACTTACACTATAAGATACGGTTCCGGTATTAAAAATACCTGATTTTTCTCTAAAATTTCAAAAGAAATCCAAAACAAATCCTCAGTGCATATGATCAAATCCTAAAAGTCTTTCATGCATGTTTTCTAAAACAAATTGCATTTTTATCATATTTTTGTTTTAATATAAAATGGGTATCATAACTGGTTTATAATTATCCCTTAAGATTTGAACAAACTACCAAAACTCCCACATCAATTATTTTGTTTAATTAATATTCTAAGTGTAGGATTTAGTTGTAAACTTTAGGATTTAAGGGTATAAAATTACAATATAAAATATACCCTCAGGTATTAAAGATACAAAATAGAAAATACATGCGATGATAAAATTAGAGGGCTTAGAACGATTATGATTTAACCTGATGAGATAGAGACTCCCTCACAAAAAGTGATATTCCTTTAACCTTAGATGAAATCAACAGATAGAAACTTGACTTAAATTCACAATCAAACAACAATGCAACTTACTTTAGGTATGATGCATTGGGGATGATGCGTCTTCTCCTTACAAAACTAGTCTCCTTACTCAAATTCTTGTAGACCATAGGTTTTCTAATAACCATGATACTAGGTGACAACTCTCTCAAATCATAACTTTATGATTAAATCAAAAACCCCTTTAATTTTAGGAAGCAGATCTATCATTCGACGTCATGCATCTCACTATATGATGTATTTTTTAAAAAATATTTGTTCTTGGTGAGAAAAAAATCATCTAATATAAAAAATATAAAAGGCATACATTTAAAATAAAAGTGGATGTTAAATATTTGCATATTCATCTATCTTTTGCTCTTAGAAAAAATATTGGCCTAACAATTTAGTATTTAATTCATATTAACAATTCTTTCATAGGTGATTGATTCATCTATTTTTTTAAATTTATTTTATTAAACACAAATAACATCTTCACATTTCTCAATTAAAAAACTATGATACAATAAAATGCTTTTATAACATTGGTACTTTTTGTACTATGTTAAAAATTAATTTGGAATCCTACCCGTGGTGTACTTGAATTTTAAAGTTAGTTATTTACTATGTTTTAAATTATTTTTTCATCTTTCTTGAATAAATTAATACCTCTCAAAACACATATACACAAAAAAAAATTATCTAAAAAAATAACAAAAAAAAGTAAAATAGTTTCAGGATTTTATTTCTTTTTTCTCAATATATACTTTCAATTTTTCTAGTTTTTTCAATAGCAGTTCTTCTTTTTTTGGTTTGTTTGAATTAAGTTTTCTCTTTGTATTTTGAAGTTATTCATACTATAAATTTTAATAAAAGGACCCATTAGAAAATATGTAAATATATAAGAACTCAGTTGATAGATTGAGGTTCCCAGACATATTAGAAAATAGTTCTAATATATCAAGACAAATGGATTAATTTACCAATTTTAGTCACAAGCTATGTCTAATGTATATGACTGGCTAATGTATATAAATAATGTTTGATATACAATTTTCAAAAAACAAATATCTTAAGACCATGATATAAAATAATTATTGTTAAGATTTACTGAAATTATATTTTTTATAAGAACTCAGTTAGACCATGACACCTCGAACTAGCACCCACCTGTTTATGTAGTTTTTATTTTCAATCTACATAAATATAATATTTTTTACACACATTGTATTTTTGTAATTGCTATCAAAACTTATTATAGGATATAAATGTTTAATTTATATTGCATGCAAATATAAGGTAAAGAACATAAACATGCAAGAGTGATTAATACGAAAACCTAATATGCATTCTGAGCATTTAATTGAATATGTAGAATTACTGATGAAATATCAAAGATAATACCATGTATATTGTAATATATAAAGATAATTATTATAATTAAACTCAAAAACAATGTAAATGTTTTTACTTGTTGAAAAACTTAGAATAAAATTTAGATGAAAATATGTTGTTGTTAATGATTAATCATTTATTTTTGAAACTTTGTTGCTCATCTCTTCGTGTATAATAGTCAACCTCTCAATATTTCAACACATTCTTTTTAAGTGCATTACTAAATAAGGTTCATGAACTCTTGGAATTATAACTCAATGTTTTTCTAGAATAACACAACTGAGCTATAAAGCCGAAGAAAAACAAATAAAAAAACATAGCTTAAATCCTAGTAAAGAAATTTGGAACCTTAAGGTGAAGAAGAGTTTGAAAAATTATATAAAACACTCTTCCTTTAACCTCTTTTTATAGTGAACTTTGGAACAAAAGATGATGTAGAATCACCAGAATTAATTCTTATCATTTTGTTTTAATTATCTGTCATAAAAAAATCAACCTAATAGTTTTTTTTTGGGCTTTACAATTCATTTTTTTAAATTTTTAGATAAAATTATTCAAGTTAAAAAAGATAATTGTTCATAATCCTTATTCATGAGTCGAATAAATAAATAAGCTGACAAATATATTTTTTTATAGGTCACAAAATTATTTTATAATAAACCCAAATCCAAATCTAAATTAAGTTGGAAAAATACTCAAACTCAAATCCTGGCCCAAACCCAATTCTCAATCTCTAGGACCTGAAACCCAAGGCATAGAGCTCGACTTCATGTCTATGCCTAAACCCCTACTTGAACCTGAGTTGAGCTGAACAAGTGGACGTGTTTGTGGCTTAAGCCTTAAACCGCTTTTCTTAAGCTTATTATGACTTTTCAACTTTGTATTGTATAAATTACAAGAAAATCTTGTTTTTATCCAATATTTTGAACCTATATCTTGGGATATCTAGTCATCTAGGTAGATTTACCATCATTATATTCTTTCATACTTAAAGGCTTTAAGTACATTCCTCTTGATGAAGTATACACAAGCTCTCTCGTCATATCTTTAGTCACCAAATCCACATTATTTTGCCGACTTTACATGGTTAATGTAAATAATCATATTAAAGAGCAAGTATCCAATGATATTATGTTCATTATGCATATTTCTTGACTTATCATTATACCTGTTACCCTGTTCCCTCTCAATTTTTGATTTACTGTCGTAATGTACACAAATCACAAGCACTAATTTTGAACAACATGGAATATACTCCAAGAAGTTCTGAAGCCACTTGGCTCTTTATCCATCTTTATTAAGAGCAATAAACTTTGATTTCATCATGAATCTTGCAATATATGTTTTTTTAGAGGATTTCCATAAATAGCTACTCTACTGAGTGTAAAGACATCCATTAGTGGGTTTTCTAATTCCTAGTATTAGATATTCAATTGGCATCACTATATTTTTTTGGTATGCCAGGTAACCAATATAGTATAACTCATAATCCAAGTTGTACCTTAAATATTTCAGTACTTTATTTATTACTCATCTTTTAATACAAATAGAATGATTGTTATCAACCTACCAGAATTTCAATATCACCACCTTATTTAATTGTACTACTAAATAAGGTTCAAGAACTCTAGAAAATATAACTCAAAATCTCTCCACAATAACAAAACTAAGCTCTAGAGCAAAAGGAAAATAAAATGGAAAAACAAAGCTTAAATCTTAGGAAAGAAACATTGAAAACTAAGGTAAAGAAGAGCTTGAAAAACTATGTAAAACACTCTTCCTCTAGCCTCATTTATAGTACATTTTGAAACCAAAACTAGTATAGAACTAATTCGGGTAATTATTATAATTAATTTCTGCCATTTTACTGTAATTATTTGTCATAAAAATGAAATTAACCTAATATATTTTTGGCTTTAAAATTCAATGTTTTGTATATAAATAAAATTGTTTAGGTTAAAGAAGATAACTGTTTAGACTCGTTATCTATGGGCTAAATAAATAAAAGGGCTAAATAAATAAAAGGGATGACAAGAAAAAAATTATTCATAAGCCAAATAATTATTTTATAACAAACTTGAATTCAAGTCCAAAATAGTTTGATAAAAAAACAAACCCAAACCCAGTCTCTGAGACCCAAAGTTCATGTCCAGGTTCGAGCCTGAGCCAAACAAGCACGCGTATATGGCTTAAACCCAAATCCAACTTTTTTAGGTTTATTTATGATTCTTCAACTTTTCACTATATAAACTATAAGAAAATCTTGTATTTATCTAACGTGGAATAAAAAATTTTGAGTTTCACAAAAACATATTTATCAAAGATTGTTTGAGATTAATTTGTTATTTACCTACAATTTATTTTAATCATATTAATATTCTATGATAAAGAATTTTTGTTGAAAAAATTTTTTTTTAATAAAACTTTAACTTTAATAATGAGTAGATCTATTTTTAATTTGAGCTCAAATATATTAATTAACTATAGTTTTAAAACAAATCTTCTAGCCGTGATTGATTTGGGATAGCTTCAATAAAATTTTTCTATATATGTTATCCTTAAGTTTTCTTCAGGATTGCGAAAACAAAGAAAAATGATATATAAACCCTTTTTTTCTTTTTAATTATATAACTTTTCATTTTTCTTTCTTCATATCCCCTCACCCTCCAAATCCAAGTGCCTAGTGTGAGTTTAATATAATTTTATCAAAGAACCATCTTGATTCAATAGCTTAAGGTGAGGTTTCAAAATATGTTTTATACAATTCTCTAACACTCCCCTCAAGAAACTTACACAGACCCACACTACCTCGTGCTTAATTTTTATCAAATAAAAAGATGGTGAGATTCGAGCTCGTAACCACTTGGTCATTAAAACTCTGATACCATATTAAAAAATCATCTTAATCTAATAGTTTAAACTGTTAGATAAGATCACACAATATGATTTATATAATTCTCTAATACGTTTAACCCCTTCAGTATATTCTTATAGTGGTTGATAACTTAAAATTCTCCACCCAAAATAATTTTAACAAGTTTGGCTACTCATTTCAATTACTGCTTGGCAAAACACACACGTTGCTCTCATTTGATATGATATATGTTGTTACTATCGTTTTTTTTCCTTGCTTGTGAATAGTTAATCTTCTTGATCATCCATAAAATGCACTGTATTGTCTCTAGTTGGCTCTGAAATTTCTCAACAAATGGGCAGTGATATAGTTTTTTCATTGTTAAGTGTCTCCTATGAACTGAAAATAACTGCATCATTACTGATAATTAATGCTCTGAGCTAGTATTACTGTTAGATCATCAACAGGAAAGCTGTAAATTTCTGAATTCCTTGCTGTTTGATTTCGCAATATACATGCAGTAAGCCCAGTTTAGGTCACAAAATAATGATCTTGCTTCTTTTTCACTACCTAGTACAATGTTTGTGAATTTATTGTAAATAAATCCATGATGCAACTATATTATTTGATAGTTTCACCTATATTTAACTAATGTTTTGCCTATTTTTTTTTATATAAAATGCCTTGATATTCTTTGTTTTATGTTTTGAAGCAGAGCTTTAAAACCTGGACCGGCCCGGCTAGTCAACCTGAGACCCGGCCGACCCGGGCCTGGGACCGGTCCGGGTGGAGGCAAAAACTAGCTTGGAAATTAGCCCAGAGAAACCCGGTCGATCCAGCGGGTCGACTCGGGACCCGATCCACCCAGGACGCGATCCACCCGGTCAAACCCGGGTGAGACCCGGTCAACTTTTTTTTTTAAATTTGACAGCTATTAAACGACGTTGTTTTGGCCTTTTAAAAGGCCAAAACGCTGAAAACTGGAAAATGAAGAACAACGAAGCAATATCAGTTACAATTTACAAACCTTGGGTATCGAACAGCTGAACTGCGTGCCTTGTCTCTTTCTGATTTAACAATGAAGGAGACCGACTCTTCTGCTCCCTGTGAGAAAACCATAAGCAAAAAGTTAGTCTCTCTCTCATTTGTTTTTACTGAAAATTCTGTTTTCTATTTTTTTTCAGTGATGGATTGATTGTGGCTTTTGGGTATGTTGCTACTCTTGTAGTGCACTGAAGAAGGAATTAAAGAATAAGAAGGAAGAAGAACAGAGACGCCAAAAAGAGACGTCCTCTGCTCAGTAATAAGGAATGAAGTGTTAGGTGTCGATAGTGGCCGCGGAGAAAGTGCAGTGTCTTGTTGATTTTAGTGGCTTCCTTTTGTCTTTTTGAATTTCAGTTGCTCCCTTTCGTCTTGTAATTTCAGTTGCTTCCTTTAGCTATGTGCCCTGAAAATAACCCTAAAGATTATATGTTTTTCGCAAGAAATATTATACTCAAATATGCTTCTCCCTTTCCCTTTTTGCTTGATTGTCTTCTGTGTCTCATATGCATGATCGTGGTTGTCTGGCCCTTGAGGCTTTGGGTGACGTAGCATTTTTAGAGGTCACATTGGAATTCATTTGGCATTGATATAAGGATTACTTTTGGTCTTGCTGTAGTAATGTAGGTAATGTGGGGGTTTTTTGAGTTAATTGTTTGATTTATTTAAATCTGCAAAATGGCAACATATGTAATGCTTAATGTTATATTTTGTGATGAATTCCGGCTTTTACTGTTTTGTAGGAAGCTCTACCTGTTGCCCAAAAGTTGGGAGAGAAAGTACTTGAAACCTGTGCTACGAAGGTTAAACCTTACTTGATACAGGCAGTGAAATCTTTGAGTGTATCTTTAGATGATTACAGCGATATTGTTGGTTCCATATGCCAAGAAATCTCTGGTTCCATTGAGCAAAAAGATGTCCGTGCTGGTGATGAAAATAAGGTAAGCTTGTTGTGCTACTAAAGATAACATTATAGTTATGGTGCTGATTTAACCACTCATTTAATGGTGTATCTTGTGCTGCCATCATCAAGCTGTATTTAATATATCTAGTGGCATTACTGTTTATTTTCTACAGATGATTTAACGAAGATTCTCAACCGATTTTTGCCACTTCATTCCTTATTACTGAATTTGAATTGATTGAATTGGCACATCATGGGACTGAATATTTACTTAACAAACTCTTTCTGATGTTTTTTTATAGGTGTTGTTTTTGGGTGATCCGGGTCAACCCATCTGACCCGTGACCCGTCACTTGACCGGGTCGATGACCGGGTCAGGTTTCAAAACTATGTTTTGAAGGCATTTTTGGATGAAAGATGCAAAAAAGGAGTAAATTGGAGATAATTGGTAGATTTGACATCCAGTCTATGTTTTGTGCAGAGCATGAGCTTTAGAGGTTGAAATGAAGTGATTCAAGTGGCATTAAAAAGCTAACATCCATAAATTTTTGAACATCTAAGGCAAGAAAATAAAATAAGGAAGAGCATGAAAATCGCACCCTTCAAAGTCAAATCTCGCAATCTGCCAGTGTTGACCTTCAACCATTACGACTTGAATATCTGGAGCTACAGAAGTCCAATTGATGCAAAATTAATTGTTTTGGATTCCTGACTCAAAGGCCTATAAACGCTCCAAATTTCAGCCAAACATGATGTTATATGAGGGAGATATGATTTTTCAAAGATGACAATTGAATTCTGCCAGCAAACAGGTTTCGTGAAGAAACGAGTCCAAATTACATTTCGAAGCATCTAAACCGATATCCAAGTTTTTATTTCAGCAATTTAGTTCCTTTAAGTCAAAGTTTGAAGATTTCATGCAAGACTATTTCTTATTTTTTAGGAAAATAGTTATTGAAGTACTCAAGGGAGGACTATTTTGTAAAATAGAGACTAGGGTTTCCTAGGATATAAAAAGAATGAGAGAAGAGAAGGGGGACAACCAGCCAAGAGGAAAAAAACGCCCCCCTCCTCTAAGAAACTCGGAATTATGCATTCTTCCTTCTTTTTGATTAGTTGTTCAACAAACATGTAAGGCAAAAAACTTTTTTTGTTGCTGCAAGGACACGGAAACCTTCGGATTTCAAAAACTGTGAGATTTATTTTACCTTTTCTTTTCTGTTTATATGATGAATATGTTTGTTCTTCTATGCTTATTTTTTTCATGATTGTTTATTTTAATTGTTAGAGCGGACTCTAAGTTATTATTGTAGACAATCCATTGCTAAGTTTGATATCAAAACCGGAGTTGTGATATATGAACTTGTGAAGCAACTGAGTTTAATAATTGTGGTGGATCTACATTATTAATCTTAGGAAGAACATTCAATCAAATCAAATATAGACTGCGGATAGTTATGTTTTCTTGATTAATCAACTTATCTAGTTCTTAAGGCTGTAATTGAATTAAATTACTAGTGCGGACACTGTGGTTGTTTGATGGTTAGGGTTAGTTATACAGCGGATCCGTTAACTAACCAATGTTAAGAAAAGATAAATATTCAGAATATAAATTGATGTTTCGTTTCCATGATCAGTTCTGATTTCTGTAAGTGGATGTGTGTTCGCGACCAAGATTTGTTCTCTTGATAATTTTTTGATTTTATTAAATTTTATTTGATAGTTTTCTGTTTTCTTTTGCTTTAGCCTATATAACGTCCAACTCCCCCCAAATTGTATATCATCTAGCATAAAAATCTGACTTGAACCTTTCTCATGGGATCGACCTCTTGCTTGCTTTATACTATCTTGTGTGTTGTATTTAAAGTTCGGGTAATTAATTTATGCGACTGCGACATCGCAACAATCTACTAGACAACTCAATCTACTAGAATAAACGGTACACAGTGCAGTGCTTCAAGAATTTGTAAGAGCTCAATTTCCCCCCTTTTCGAGGTGGGTTGGTAGTAGAATCACTCAAAGAGTTTCAACCCGTCGAGTTTGGTCTGTTGTATAGACAAGATTGATTGTGGGTATGTGCTGTACCTTTTTTCTATCTTCACTGGTGCCACTACTCTGTAAATCCTGCACCAATTGCTTATGCATATCCTCCAAATGAGTTAGGTGTAACTCTCGGATGCTTGGCAGCGAATTCTCCTCCAGTTTCATGCTATCCCAATTGTGCAAGCTCTATAAATTTCAGCTTCTTCAGCCTAGGGAACCATCATTTCTTGAAGTGTAAGAGCCTGCCGTAATATGATTTCTTGAGTTTGAGGAACACTATACTGGAAAGTTCATGGATAGAAGAAAGTATATCTTCTTGGAGATGAGAATAACCCAAATACAATTGTTAGATTTGTTTGCCAAGGACCCAATCCTGGGAGGTAACCTATTTAATCGACCGATCAAGGTTAGTTAAAGAAGAAATATCGAAGGCATAGGTATTGCTTCCAATTGAAGTTCTTCTTCTGCATTCGTTGCCATCACATCTATGCGGAGGAGCCCTGGCAACAGTTGAATTGAATTGCGTAACTTTGATCCATCAGCAGCTCTCAACTTCGTAATCTCAACCGTTTGAGATCAGTCAAGTTTCCCACCTGTTGAATCAGCTCTTTCTCTGCTTCAATACAAGCAAGAGTCTACAAACTGCAGATGTTCCATATTCCTGCCGGAACCTGCATACTAATGAGAACATCTATTGTTTCAGAAATCTTATCATTTTTGCGGAGCATAATGTCTCAAATTAGATAGTTTTGATTTTCCACTCGGTAGCCTCTCTATACAGGTATTCCTTGCATCCAACGTCCTGATCTTGGTATCTCTCAAGTTCAAGTACCTTGGATTGAACAACTCAACCAGTGTTCCTCGCATGTTATCAATGGAGATGAAGAAACCTTGGTAATTTGAATTTTGATGACATTACATCTAGAGAGAACGAAGAGCACATATCCGCTGGAAACACAAAGGAGGAGCGAAGATGGTGTGACATCGTACTGATTAATCAGATGCTATCAACAGTATCGTGAACTCATAACCGGTGGATTTTTCCTTCTAGCTTTGATTGGCAATTGATAAGCCAGGGGTTTTGGTGAGCTTTCTATCCTGAAGAAGAGAAACTGAATTTATAGAGACTGTTTTGAAGAGAACAATGAATTTGCAGACATTGTTTGGGAGAAAAAGGAAAAACAACAGCAATTGTGTTGTTGATTTTATTCACGTGAGCACTGATTTTCTTTAATACAGAGGGATTTTTCTTATGTATACGTAACATATATTAACACCTTTACTTTATCTACAAGGATAAGTCATATCCTTGTTTTTGTGGATGATCTTTTTCATTGTGCATAAGGTCTCTTCTCTTGTATTTTTTCTAGAGGTAGATTCTGATTGTATACCAATCACTCATGTAGTTGCTATTTCCTGATCAGATTAGACTCCCATGTTGGGTAAAGTTTGTTGCTTTTTGAACTTCTTTCTCTCCTAACATTTCTCCACTGATTTAGGGGATGTTGTTGGTAGTAAAGTGTGAATGTTCAACCTTGTTTCTCCTATATTTTTGAGTCATCTTATCACTCCATCTACTTACACCATGGTTACTGCATGCTACCAGAGTGTTTATTGCTAACACTCTCTCTCAAACTATGCTTGGGTTGAAGGCATAGTTTGTTTTGAAAACTTGTGAGGGCCACTTTTGACATTGGCTTTGTGAAGAGATTTGCAACTTTTTCATTAGTGGAGATATGTTTGATGATCAGTTGTCCAAGGAAAACTCGCACAAAATGATAATCTAATTTGATATGTTTGCTTCTGACATGGAAAACAGGATTGATTGTTATATGAAGAGCACTGAGGTTATCACAATAGAGTGTTGGAGGAGATGTCATTAGAATGTGGAGATCTTTTAAAATAAAAGTTAACCATGTAAGTTCAACTGCTGTATTATCCATTGCACAATATTCAGCTTCAGTGCTAGAACGTGACAGTATGTGTTGTTTCTTTGCCCACCAAGAAATGATGTTTTTGCAAAAACAAAAACACAGTATCCTATGGTGGAACGTCTAGTAGTGAGGTACCTGCCTAATCAACATTTGAAGAAGTAGAAAGATCAAGTGAAGTATTGATAGAAAAATATAGACCTATGTTAAGAGTTCCTTTAACATATCGTAAGATTTGTCTAACCATTTTAAATGTGTCATTGTTGGTGCATGCATAAACTATGACACATAATTAACACTATATGAAAGATCTGGTCATGTGAGGGTGATATACTGTAATGATCCAACTAATCCTCTAAAAGGGTTAGGGTTTTCTAGAGGGATATTGGTTAAGGAGGCTTTTATCTTTGCTTTAAGAGGTGTGCTCATATGTTTACAATCTGTCATTGTAGCTTGTTCAAGTCTAGTCAAATGCATAATGTGACTGAGATAAGTGAAGACCATTCGTTGTTTTACAGATTTCAATTTCAAGAAAGTGATGAATAGGCCCCAAATCTTTCATTGTAAACTCACTACTTAAGAGTTGAATAAAGTTGCAGACAAAAGCCTCTGTAGATCCTATGAGCAACATATCATCTATATAAAGCAAAAGTACCAGCAAGCCATGTTCAGAATAAAAGATAAATAAAGATGGATCATATAAGCTATAGATAAATCCATCTTCAAGAAAAATTGTGCTAAAACGATCAAACCAGACACGTGGAGCTTGTTTGAGTCTATAGAGAGCCTTATGCAATTTGCAGACATATTTGGATGTTGTAAGTCTGCCATTCCTAGTGGTTGTCTATATATATATAAATATATATATATATATATATATAAATATATATATTTGGTAATGTTACCATACAAAAAGGCATTCTTTAGATCAAGTTGTCAAATAGGCCATCTTAGAATTAGTGTTGTACTGATAATCATTCGTATGGTGCCTGGTTTGACAACTAGAGAAAAGGTTTCAGTGTAGTCAATTCCATCAATCTGATGGTACCCTTTTGCAACAACACAAGCCTTTAGTCTGTCTAAGGATCCATCAAGTTTAAGTTTTGTCTTAAACACCCATTTAGAGCCAATTATATGTAGGTCTAGGGTGCAAGGAACAAGAGTCTATGTTTGATTCAACTGTAGAGCAATAAATTCTTCTTCCATTCCAGTTTTCCAACCGAGATAAGTCAAAGTTGTTTGAACATTTTGTGGCTCCCTAGGTATACTTTGAAAAGATATGGATGTTAAGATATACTTTGGATTTGATTTTACAACTCCAAGTTGAAATCGTGTAACCATAGAGTGAGAATCTTGTCCTTGAGAGGGCTATAGAATTGTTGATGTAGGTTTTGTTCATGGAGCTTTGCTCATTTTGTATGTGGAGCTTTTGCTGAAGTGGTTGATTGGGACCAAATGATCATTGGGTGAGAAAGATGATGAGTTGTAGCTGCCTCAGATTATGCCTAAGAAGTTTTAGATGTTGTTTTTATAGGGTCTGTTGTGAAGATTGTCACAATTAGGGCAGAGTCTGTTATTGCTGGAGCTGAGTGTTTTTCTACTATTGTAGGATCTGCTATTCTCCCAGTTGTTGCGAGATTTGTTGCAAGATCTATTGTGGATTCTATCATTATTTCTGTAGTACGATCTGCTATTTTTGCTGTAGGATCTATTGCTGCCTCTAAGTGTCCTGTTAAGTCTATTATAAGATAGTCTGTTATAGGATTTGCTGCTGCCTCTAAGTGTCCTGTTGAGTCTGTTAAAGGATAGCTTTCTTGTTCTTGTGTGTGTGTGTGTGTGTGTCTCTCTCTCTCTCTCTCTCTCTCTCTATATATATATATATATATATATATATATATATATTGTAAATCCCGAGAAAAAAACCAAGGCTGGATTAAATTAAAGAAAATAAACTAAACTAAAAAAAAGTGGGGGTAAGAACCAATACACTTAAA
>Ga0325414_1005922_pt1 | contig 12927 bp, 9 predicted proteins | sample PopdelMetagenome_8_FD_206183 | JGI IMG/M metagenome (GOLD analysis project Ga0325414, IMG submission 206183) | Populus deltoides microbial communities from Bellville, Georgia, United States - Leaf-PdKOR-R3 | ecosystem: Host-associated > Plants > Phyllosphere > Phylloplane/Leaf | place: USA... | reverse complement strand
CTGCTTAAAGTTGCATGTACCTGTGTTGATCCCATTCCAGATCGAAGACCGATAATGGTTCAAGTGTACGAAGACATAAAAGCAATAAGGGAGAGATGTGACCTAGTAGATGATTCATCGATGCTAATGCAACCTGAAATTTGCCCTGCTACTTCAGAAAAATCTGTGGAGATTGAAATGGCAGAAGTCCAATGAAAACAACAGGACAAACGAAAAACCAAGTCTGCATTTTCTAGTTTCTATCATGCTTTGGTGTAATGTTTCCTATAATAATGATTAGGGACAATTTTTTTTTTTTTTTATGATGATTGCTTTTATCTCCTCATATATGTAATAAGTTGAACCCACTAAATAATAGTACAATCAGTGAATTCAACTATAATTACTTTTACATTCTTTTGCTCTAAATATTAATGGCAATGAAATACAAATTCTATCTTCTTTTTTTTTCATTCCAAATAAACCTTTGGATCATTCTTTCCCTAAAATTATGAGATTTTAAGTTTTATGCTACCCAAATTACGATTAAACCATCGAGTTCATCAAAATTTCTTCCTTGGCTGAAATTTCTATTTGGCCAAAATCTACCACCAAACTCTCTCTTTGATCATGTCTCGTATAAGAGATTTTGGTATGTACGAGACTTTCTTCCATCATCTTCCTCATCATCATTGGAGTTTTAAGCTACATTTTCATCTAGAGAAAAAAATATTCATCTAATAGACCTTTTAATCTCATTTTCTTTACAACTAGGAACATCATGTCAAGTAATTATCTCATTACTCAATTTATTCATCTTTCCATCAAAACCTCCATCATTACCTACAACCTATCTTGTTTTTCTACAATATCCTTCTTATAAATTCATAAAACTGGTATATAATCCAACATAAAGAAAATAAAAAAAATTATTAAGTATAATTCTTAAAACAACCTAATATTAAAAGATAAAATTAGAAAAAAAAAGATTAAGTTGATGAAGGGTGAAATTAAAAAAAAAAAAAACAATTACAAAGAATATTGTTTCGTGGGAATATTGTTTCGTGGGTGTGGCTAAATAAGTGTTTTATTAATAAAATGAACTATTTCATGATTTAGAGTAATCATTTAGGGATCTAATTCCAAGAACCTCTTTATTATAAGGACTAAACTATATATTTCATAAGGAACAACAATAAAAGAAAATCAAATAAAGACCAATTTGTAAATGAAAATAAAATATAGAAGCTAAAATAATTTTTAAAGAAATTACAAGAACTAAAATGAAACCTTATCAAGTCTCCCCTCACATTACTAAACGGTTGCATCGATGAATATTCTCATTACATCACACTTATCAATTAACAAATTTTTAACTTTAAATCATATGGAAACATCCACTCTCTCCAGTGGACTTGCTGCGTGTTCCACTCTCAGCAATCCATTTATTTATTGACACCTGACATGTCATGATTTCTTGGCAGGGCTCAACTCGTTTCGTAAAGAATTTTTTTTTATATACTGATAATATTACATTAATTTAGATTAACACAAAAAAAAAATAGTGAATCTAAAAAAAAATTTATTTACTTTAAAGTGCTAAATTAATCTAAATATAAAAAAAATATAAATTAAACTGAAAATATTATTTTACACTTAATAAATAAAACAAAATAAATATATTATTTAACAATATTATAATTAAAGTTACTTGTTTTTGGGATTATTTCAACGTCAGCTCTCAATTTTATATCTCTTTATTTTGACAGTGTTTGATAATGTCATTAGAATTATATTTTTTAAAATTTTAATTTTTTTTTATTTTAAATTAATTATTTTTTAGATCATTTTTATGTAATAATATGAAAAATAATTTTTTAAAAAATAAAAAAATATTATTTTAATATATTTCAAACAAAAAAACAATTTCAACCACCAATACTAATATACTTCCAAACATCCAATAATAAATAAATTAGATCTGACGCGTTTTCGAGTCCTTAATTCCAACTATTTTTTCTTGAAACACTACAAGTCAACTTAGACTGGAATTTTCCACTGGGACAAGAATGACAAAGACTTTGCAACTTTGGACGCGGTACGTAGTTAATAGTCAAATATAACTTTGAACGATCTCTTGTTATTTGCTGCTGTTTTGCTATCCACAAATGGCTCTTGATATCCTTAGTGTTGCCGGCAATGGATACAGTTCTTTACAAGAGAACTACTACGGGAGTCAAATATAACTTTTGAACGATCTCTTGTTTTTTTCTTTTTAGTTTAAACTTCGAAAACACAATGGAAAAGAATTATTAAATATACTAAGTATTATTAAAATTGCTCGGATTAACAATTAAATCTCAATTAACATTTAAGTTGACCAAATACTTCTATATATTGAAAAGAAGAAGAAGAAAAATACGTCTAGACAAAGAAGTTATAAATCAGTACTTAACTTTTATGACTAATTTGTTTTCCCACACTTTCGTGGAAATTGCAGTCCTATAGGGCCATCCATTCTCTCTTGACGTACTGTCCCATCATGAACTTGGAATTTGATGCAGGAGACTTGGCTTCTTGACTTGAAGAAATAGACTAACAAATCAATGCATCTCCTCAACGTGTTCAATTAATGATCAGGACTTAACCTTTTTCGTGGAAATTGTAGTCCTAAAGGACCATCGATCCATTCTCTCTTGACGTGTCCCATAAACTTGGATTTTGATGCACGAGACTTGGCTTTTTGAGTTGAAGAAATAGACTAACAATCAATGCATCTTTTGTTTGTGGACTCAACGCGTTCAATGATCTCTTTTTATCTAACAAAATGCTGTAGAAAATTAAGAGCTTCTATACATTGTTAGCTTAAACCTTGAACGATCTCTTGTTATTTGCTGCTGTTTTGCTATCTACAAAATGGCTGTGGGTGGTGCAAAACTTGCTCTTCTTTTGATTCATATCCTTGGTGTTGCCGGAAATGGATACAGTTCTTTACAAGAGAACAACTACGGGAGTGATGATCATGAACATCGGAAAAAGTTGATATCTTCACTCAAAAGTGGGTTTTTAATAGGTTATGTCTTCTCTTCAGTTTCCATTTTAACTATTTTCATGTTCTGTTGTGTGCCTTGGGCTCGTCTCCTCAAGAGGAAAGGGAATGGGGTGATGATGAAGACACCAATGACGACATCTTTGATGGAAAGGCAAGAGAAGAAGAGAAAAGAAGCAAACAAGCAGGTAAGATTTTCATTTCATCATCATATTTTTAGTTTCTTGCTAGCTTTTATTATTATTATGAAGACGATATATATATGTAGTTGCTTTTATTAAGGATAAATCAATATTCTTCAGTTGCCAAGACCATGGATCACAGACCAAAACATTAACTGATCATTACAGAAATAGCCAAAAAAAGAGAAACCTCTAGTTCATGTCCTTAATTAAAGTAGCACACAAGTGACACAAACAAAACAACACGATATTATATAAATAGCAAGCACATGAAACATAAAATTTTGTTGAATAAGGTTACCATACAAAAACTTTAATTTGAATTTTTATTACTCAATAATCTTTTCTAATCAAAACTCCATATTATACCTTTTCTCTAAATTGCTTATAGACTACGAAAAACTTCCAGAAAAAAAAATTATAAATTAAATAGGATAAAAAATTATACATCAACTACACTACTAGAATTTTTAACAGAATCTTCTTTTAGTATTTATACTCTCAGTCCGCTGGTATGGATTTTACCGACGGTCTCATTGATGAAAATACTTCATTGGAAAAACTTTCATTAGTGATTTGTGGTCTGTTGGTAATATCATTACCAATGGGTTTACTGAAGGCAAAAGCACACCAAAAAAAAATTACCCGTTTCATTTCGTTGGTATTTCCATTGGTGAATACGACATATCATCGATAGAAAAATCATATGTAATTCCATCAGTGATTTTTTTTTTCACATTTAGTATTTCTCTCGGCGAATTTGATATATAACTGACAAAACAATCATATGCAATTCTGTTGGTGATTAAATAGTGATAGCAATATTTGCAGTAATTCTTTCCAACTCTTTGGAATATACCGATGGACTTAATCCATCGATAACACCATCAGTAATAATTAATTTGTTTTTGAAAAATCTATGAGACAAAGTTAGAAAATAATTAAATTAATATAAGAATCAAATATTTATTACAAATTTAAACATTTATAAGTTCAAATACAATTAATCTAAAATAAAGGCGTTGGAGGAGGAGGAGAAGACGAGTCTTTTTCGGGACCATAGGGCTAATAAAAAGGAGCACATGTACCACCCATGTGTGATTTCATCTCCATTACCAATTGACGGAGTTCGGTTGTCTCAGCACTAAGTCGTGCATAATCAGCAGTAAGATGGGTCGTTTGAGCTTGTACTCATTGGTCTAAAATCACCTCAAACTTCAGAGTTTGAGTGCTCAGAACCGATTGCGAGCATCCAACGATTGAAACACTGTAAGTCATTTGCAAGTCTTCGGTCATAGTGTTAAAGAGACCATACACCTGATTTTTATCGGTTCCACTGGACAATCCTGCCTCCAACCACAAATCTGGATCGAGATCCAGATGGGTTGAAGGATCGTCTCCGTATCTTTTTTCAACCAGATGTTATATGTATCTTGAAAAAAAGTTAGCAAATTAAAAAAAAATAACTTCAGAAAAAAATAGTTAAAAACCAACATCCACAAAGTGCTAAGCTCGACTATCTACAAGCTGCTGCACCTTTTTTTGATGGTCATCACTTTGCACGTGCATTTCCACAAAAAGCTCCATCGAGCTTGACTCGCGTCCAAGAACCGTAGCCGTAAGAGAAAACTGTTGTTGATTAAATATATTTATAAAAAACAACAAATAAAAAAATGGATATAATAAAAGAAAAATCTTACCATCCGTTTCGAATGCAAAAAAAAAGAAAAAAGAATGAAATCGCTGGTGTGCGTGGTAACAAAATCATGAACATGTTTGTTTCGGTTCTCCACACCGGACTGTGACTGTCCCACAAAATGCTTAGACATTACATGCTCAATATATATATTCCGCCCATACAGCCTCCGAGACATACGATAATCTGACATCCTTCCAAACCGCCACGTCCTTCCAGCTTGGAAGCTCTCTTTCTTTCGCATATTTTTTTGGCTTTTTTTTTGCACCTTGTACCAAAAATCACGCAACCTATATAGTACAAATGAATTATCTGTTAGTAAATAAAAATAAAATTGAAGAAAAGGATTAAAAATTTTTATTTTGATTTCAATCTTACCTAATTTCAACGTGATTCTCCTAAACCCTCATGGTAATGACGTTGTCAGCTTTATCCCATTCAAATTTTTCCGTGCAGTTAAAATTTGTAAGAGAAAAGTTTCATTAATATTAATAAACTAACAAAATTAACATAATAATAATAAAAATATTTAAGTTAATACTAACCTTAAACCTTCCAAACCATGCATAAATCATAGGTTTCCATTCAGGATGTTTGGAAACCTAACTCCACTGAAATAATGGAATTTTCTTCGATGATTTCATTGCCAATGTTATGGTTCTGGCAACCTCAATGTTTGTAAACTTGAAATTATAATTTATTTTTTCACTGAGCCTGGTACTTCCGCATGAATGGATCCCGCTGTGAAGGGACCACCCTTCGATGTGGCGGAATCGCTCACTCAACGAGCTCGCGTCGAGAGTGATTGCATGTGTCTCAGGTGTCGGATCTTGGTCGATACCTAACGACTCATGATCATCGAAAGCATTGTTAGAAGAACTAGCAACGATCCTTCTGTACAACGTGCTATATATTGACTTTCCCCTAAGCATCTACACAAATTTGACAGCACCTCCCTTATACGATAGACTACCCAAAATTTTTAATACTGCAAATACACAATAATTTAAATTTGATTGCCATAAACCAATTGATTTTATTCAATTTGTTTCCTTGTCATTCAGTGAAGAGTTCACTCAACTTGTACTCAACCTAGTTTTTAGATCTTTTTTTTTTTTTAATTCTGGAGTTTGTTAGTATTTCCATTAGTGTACAATAGTTTGGTTAATTGTTTCCAATAATTTGGTTAATTTTTTAAATTAAATAATAAAAGTGTCTTATTTTTTCTCTTTTGTAATATTATTTACTTACTTTTCATAATTTCACATTTCAACTTTCATACACAACTCATGCATTTCTAAACAATATTCAAAACATCAAAAGCAACCCAATTTGGCATATAAATAAAGAATTTCATAAACCCTTAATTTACATAAGATTTTCATTTCATTATCATATTTTTAGTTTCTTGCTAGCTTTTATTGAGGATAAATCAATATTCTTCAGTTGCCAAGACCATGGATTGTTGCAAACTTAATTTTATAGATCACAGACCAAAACATTAATTAACTCATTACAGAAATAGCAAAAAAAAGAGATACCTCTGGTTCATGTCCTTAATTAAAGCAGCACACAAGTGACACAAACAAAACAACACAATATTATATAAATAGCAAGCTCAGCAACATAAAATTTTGATGAATAAGGTTACCATACAAAAAATTTAATTTAAATTTTTATTACTCAATATTTTTTTCTAATCAAAACTCCATATCATACCTTTTCTTAAAATTGCTTATAGACTAGGAAAAACATACTTAATATAACTGAAAAAATAAAAAAATTATAAATTAAATAGGATAAAAAATCATAAATCAAGTACACTACCAGAATTTTTAAATTTACTGGTGGAATTTTTGGTTGGTATTTATACTCTCAGTCTGCCGGTCTGGATTTTACCGACAGTCTCATGGATGAAAACATTTCGTTGAAAAAACTCTCGTTGGTGATTTGTTGTCTGTAGGTAATATCATTACCATGGGTTTATTGAAGGCAAAAGCACGCAAAAAAAAATTTCCCGCTTCATTCCGTTGGTATTTCCATCGGTGAATACGACATATTACTGATAGAAAAATCATATATAATTCCATCGGTGATTTTTTTCCACTGTCGGTATTTCTCTCAGCGAATTTGATATATAACTGATAAAACGACCATATGCAATTCCGTCAGTGATTAAACAATAATTGTTTTCCAACTCTTTGGAGTATACCGATAGACTTAATCCGTCAGTAAAACCATCAGTAGTAATTTAATTTTTTTTAAAAAAATTATGAAACAAAAGTAGAAAATAATTAAAATAATAAAAGAATCAAATATTTATTACAAATTTAAACACCTATAAGTTCAAATACAATTAATCTAAAATAAAGGTGTTGGAGGAGGAGGAGGAGGAGGAGGAGGAGGAGGCGAGTTTTCTCTGGGACCGTGGGGCTAATAAGGGGGAGCACATATACCATCCATGTATGTTTTCATCTCCATTACCAATCGATGGAGTTCGGCTGTCTCAGCACTAAGTCGTGCATAATCAGCAGTAAGATGGGTCGTTTGAGCTTGTACTCGTTGGTCTAAAATCGCCTCGAACTCAAGAGTTTGAGAGACCATACACCCGATTTCTAACTGTTTCACTAGATGATCCTGCCTCCAACCTCAAATCTGGATCGAAATCTAGATGGGTTGAAGGATCGTCCCCGTATCTCTTCTTCAACCAGGTGTTATACGTATCCTGGAAAAAGAGTTAGCAAATTAAAAAAAAAATTAATAACTTAAGAAAAAAATGGTTGAAAACCAACATCCACAAAGTGCTAAGCTTAGCTTTCGACGAGTTGTTGCACCTCTTTTTGACGGTCATCACTCTGCACGTGTGTTTCCACAAAAAGCTCTATTGAGCTTGGCTCGCATCCAAGAACCATAGCCAATAAGAGAAAAGTGTTGTTAGTTAAATATATTTATAAAAAATAACAAATAAAAAAATGGATATAATAAAAGAAGAATCTTACCATCAGCTTCGAATGCGAAAAAAGAGAATGGAATCACCGATGTGCGTGGTAACGAAATCGTGAACATGTTTGTTTCAGTTCTGCACATTGGACTATGATCGCCCTACAAAATGCTCGAACATCACGTGCTCAATATATTCCGCCCATACAGCCTCTGAGACATATGACAATCTGGCATCCTTCCAAACCGTCACGTCCTTCCAGTTTGGAAGCTCTCTTTCTTTCGCATATTTTTTCGGCTTTCTTTTGCACCTCGTACCAAAAATCACACAACTTATATAGTACAAATGAATTATCTGTTAGTAAATGAAAAATAAAATTGAATAAAAGGATTAAAAAAATTTATCTTGATTTCAATTTTACCTAATTGCAACGTGATTCTCCTAAACCCTGATGGCAATGACGTTGTTAGCTCTATCCCATTCAAATTTTTCCATGCAGTTAAAATTTGTAAAAGAAAATTTTCATTAATCTTAATAAACTAACAAAATTAACATAATAATAATAAAAATATTAAAGTTAATATTAACCTTAAACCTTCCAAACCATGCATGAATCATAGGTTTCCATTCATGATGTTTGGAAACCTGACTCTATTGAAACAATGGAATTTTCATCGATGATTTCATCATTGATGTTATGGTTATAACAGTCTCTCTGTTTGTAAACTTGAAATTACATTTGGTAATTGAAATTATTTTTTTAAAAAAATTATTAACATGTCGTTGTGAAAGGAAAACAAACTTAGATTAAAATGTCATTTTTCCACTGAGCCTGGTACTTCTGGATAAATGGATCCCGTTGTGAAGGGACCACCCTAACTTGTCGATAATTCTGTATGTAAAAGTGACACGTCATTGTACTTTTTGATTTTTTTTCAATTGTTTTATTTTTCACTATAATTCCTTCGATATATACCGAGAGAATATTTCCATCAGTGTTTATCGATTGATACAAGGGAATAGCCTGTCGGTAAAGTTCATTGCAATCTACCGACAAAATTTTTTTGTTAGTGTTTTTATTTGTATTTGTTAATTTTTTGGTAGGGCTAAAAAAATATTTTAAATTCTAAACAGTAACTTCTAGGTGGAAATCAACCCTGGACTTAGCGGTAGGCCTTCAAAACCCTGCCAAGGACACATAAAAGAATTTTGTTCCTCGTTCAAAAGTGGATTTGTGGTTGGTTATGCATTATCTGCTGTTTCAATCGTAATTGTTTTTGTATCGTATTGTTTGCTTCGATCCATCTAAAATAAGGGTAACGCAATGCCAATGAAGATAGCTGATAAATCAAGAGATTTATAGGAATGTCATGTCGGTGATATGATAGTCTAGGTGCTTACTCTTGTAATTTGGACAAGGATGAGCAGATTTTTTAGAGGAAAGTTCTCGAGACATTTTCATGAGGCTTCTAGATCTAGGGAGAAAGGCAGTGATGATAGAAAAATCTGGATTGTAGCTTTTAACATTACCAGCTGTGGAGCTCAGATATGGAGGCAGCAAAGTGGTCAACTCTCTCATTCTGTGCATGTAAACTGTACGTTGAGATCATTTTGCACTTTGTTATGGCTCATTGACAAATGACAATCTTACGAATAATTCTAATTAGCAAATTTTGTGTAAAATAGCGTTGTTCATCTTTCACTAATTCCCATCGGTGATTTCATCAACAGAATTCGGAGTTGGAGAAGAAGGTTACAAGAACAAGTTTCGCGGCACTCAATATTGCCACTCGCAGTTTTGACCAAGACAATGTCATCGGAGTCGGAAAGATGGGGACAATGTACAGGGCAGCGCACCCTTATGATTGTTTCACTGCAGTTAAGAGGTTACATGACTCTCAACCTTTAGGGAAACAGTTCAGGTCTGAGCTAATCATTCTAGCCAAGTTCAGACACATGAACATAATTCCACTACTGGGATTCTGCATAGAATCCGGGGAAAGGCTTTTGGTGTACAAATATATGCCAAATGGGAACCTTCATGATTGGTTACATCCTGTGAAATGCAAGGCTGAAAAACTGGATTGGCATGTCAGGGTTAAAATCGCCATCGGAGTAGCCCGAGGCTTGGCATGGCTTCATGATTTTAACAATTTCTTAATAATTCATCTTGACATATGCTCAAGGAGCATCTTGCTGGATAAATATTTTGAACCGAAGATATCAAATTTTGGAGGGGCAATGCACAGGAGCTCAAATGACAAGGGCTTAATTGCAAGTAGTAAGATAGGTGAACTGGAATTGATCAAGCAGGATGTCTATCAATTTGGTATTCTTCTTCTTGAGCTAATTGCAGTTCATAATCCTGACCATAACAGTAAATCATCTCACACTCTAGAGGAGAATTTGTTTGAACGAATCGCTCATCTATCGAGCAGTTCTTCTGGCCTCTATCATGCTGTTGATAAATCTCTTCTTGGTCAAGGATTTGATGGTGAAATACTTCATTTTCTGAAGATCGCATCTAGCTGTATTCATCCCATTCTAGATCGAAGGCCAACGATGCTTCAAGCATTCCAAATGTTAATGGTTCTCAGGGAGGGAGAGAGAGAGATTCATCGAAAATCCTAAGCTATTGGCTCAACTGACTAGTCGCTGCTAATTAAGGTGATGATAGCATTGAGCTGGAGTCAGCAGAAACAAATTGAAACAGCAGATGTGTGTATGCTATATAATATCGTTGTTTCTGGTTTTGTAAGTGAAACAATACAGATATGGCCTCATTGCTGAAGCACTCTTTGGGAGTGTTATTGGAAGGCACTTTTCCAAATTCGTAATTTTTTTCTTTTAATAAAAATTTCAAATTAATATTTTTATTTTATTTTAATATATTAATATTAAAAATAATATATAAAAAATTATTTTAATATATTTTCAAATAAAAAAAAAACAGCAACTTTTACCATTATCTCCGCCAACCTCTAAGAGAGTAATGATATCATCTGTTGATAACACCGAGATTGTCCTGAAGAGAAGAGTATGTTGTGAGAAATGGCAAACAACCAATGAAAACAGAAGAAAAAAAAGTTAATTTAGAAAATATCTTTAATTAAAACTATCCTAAGATAGATTTTTATTTGTATAATAAATAAAAAAACAGCATAATATTTTAGCTTGTCAATTATGCAGAATAGGAGGCAGTGCTTGTTTCTTGATGGCACGCACATTTCATTGTTGATGAAATTGTAAATAATTGTTTTATGGGAAACCATCATTCCTAAACAACATAAATGCATATTCCTGAAAATAAAGGAGGGGGGGCACTCACTGAACATCTCCTCACATAATAATATTAACCTGAAAAAAGTGTTTTTTCCTTAGTTTTTTTTTTAATATATGTTTTTTTTTATTTTTAATTCTATTCTTCAACACTAGATTAACTAAGAATTCAACTTCATAAGTTTTTTAATTTATTTTTATGAGGTTATCCTAAATTCATGACTCAGACAACCAGTATGATAGGTTGACTCAAGTTGCCGTCTCCATGTTAATTAAATATTTAATTTGAGTCAAACCATATTTTTAACGGTTTTTTGGGTTGTCTTTGAATCCATAAAATTAAACGAGTTACATTAAATTAATTCCCATACGATTTAATTTTTTTTTCTACTAGAAATATATTATCAATGCCTAGATATTTTTTTTACGTTGAAAAAAAATTAATCCGACCCATAACATAATACAAACCAATGATCTTGTTTATATCTTATACATCTATCTATATACATTTATAATAATAATGAAAATGAAGGACAAGATTATACAAAGAGCTTATAATTCTTCCAGCTAAATTTATTTAGTACAATTATTTATTTAAGGATATCAATTATGTTGTCAAAATTTGATGAGAACATCAACATTAGAACACATAGAGGTTCTTTGAATCTTAAGATTTTCCTCCATACGAAACCTCCACATGTAGTTAAAGTTTTTTTTTTTTTAAATAATTATCGAAAGTATATTAAGAAGGTAATAAAATTATAGTCAAAGAAAAAGACATTATATAAAATTTATTTTTTAATTTAAATTAGTTGTTTTATGTTGTTTAATTTTATTGTGAAATTGTTTGATAACATTTTTTTTTAGAAAAACCAATTTGTTTAAAAACCGATGAAAATCCCATTGATCAGTGATTAACATTTTCATTAGAGAATTACAGAGAGTTATTTAACTATTTTGGTGAACACTGATAAGAATTTCATCGGTAAATAATCTTTTTTTTTTTTTTTTTTGAGAATTACAGAGAGTTTTTGAGTGTTCCAATATACACCCCGATAGAATCACTGACCAAATATGTTGTCAATTATTGTATCGGCAAACTCGTTGATGAGACAGATATTTTGACAATGGGCTTATCTGTCAGATATCCAATGGCAATATCGATCAATGAATTTGACTACAAATATTAGTAGACCCTGTTTTTAAAGACCGGCGACAATAAGTCGTCACTATATCTGTCAGTGTAAAAATCATTGATGGAATTACCTATAGATATGACATCAGCGATGAGATATTTTCTGACGGCAAGTTTCCATTGATAAATATATTGGTGATTTTTATACCAACAAAATTAGTGTTTCTACACTGATAAAATATTCCATCTGTGTTATGCTTATTTTTGTGGTGGAAGCTGTGAAAACATCATATTGAATAAGACTATCCTGCAAAAGGTTTACCGGAGATAGTATAAGAAATGTTGTTTATTGGAGAGAGAGGGTGGCGTAGATGCACGGTTCGGTTGGACCGAAGCTGGAGAGGGTTCGGTTTGACTTGCCCTGGAAGGGGTTCGGTGATTTAATTTTCTCCCCCCTCCTTTATTTCCTACCTTCGGTTGTGTTTGGCCAAGAGAGGATTAGGTTTGACATTGAGAAGAGAGGGTTTGGTCGGATTAGCAAGAAGCAAGTGGAAAAGATGCTGTGATGGTTTACAATCTCTGCTTGTCTTGTGATCCTTTCATGCGTGGAGGCATGCAGAAAGATCTACCACCTGGTAAACAACCTCATGTTTTGAGTTCCAGCCA
>Ga0325414_1005918_pt1 | contig 12929 bp, 2 predicted proteins | sample PopdelMetagenome_8_FD_206183 | JGI IMG/M metagenome (GOLD analysis project Ga0325414, IMG submission 206183) | Populus deltoides microbial communities from Bellville, Georgia, United States - Leaf-PdKOR-R3 | ecosystem: Host-associated > Plants > Phyllosphere > Phylloplane/Leaf | place: USA... | reverse complement strand
ATAGTTAAATTTTAAATAATTTCATGGTTCATAATTCATAATTATAATATTATTTAAACTTAAACTAATCACTTAATTAGTTTATAATAATCAGTTAAACTGGTTAATTGATTCAAAAATAACAAGAAAAATTACAAATCAGCCAAAACTAAAGACTTGAAGTTATATTTTTTAAAATTTAAATATTTGATAGTCAAAGTAGAAATCGCTATTTTTAGAAAAATAATCTCCAAAAATTTCTGTAAAAATTTAAATACAGTCCAACGATCGGATAAAAAATTATGGTTTTTTTTAGCCATTATTCTGGTCTAACACAACCAAATATTTTCTTGGGTCAGTTCTATCTCACAGATTCATAAATGTATTTGTTAGGTCATTTATGTAATTTATATGAGGCAAATCCTCATCTGATTGTGGAAAACTCACACTTTACCTTTTAAAATTATTCGTTATCACAACCTCGATTATATCATTGACACTCATAAAATATATTTGAAAGAAAAAATTCATAAAATTATAATTTTTACATAAAACATTAAACTAGTTCATATAATTAGATTAACCGGTCGAGTAATTGAGCGAAAAGAATAGTAATAAGATTAAATTTCAAGTTGTCACGTTATATATACCCACAATATATTTAAATATTGCAACGTGAAAATATGTTGTTTCTTTGAATGATTTTTAAATAGTATTATTTTAGAAAAGAAATTTAATTTACTGTGTTAATTTTAAAAAAAAAATCTTCATTTTTTTCGTAATTTTTTATTGGTGAACTAAATTTCTGTCCTTACAGTTTCAAAAGTGTTCCACTACTACCACTACAACAGTTCTTCTAATCCTCAGTGTGAATTTGTTTCAACTTTTTAGACTGACGCTGTATCCATTTTCAACTTATTATTTATTTTTATCCATTGAATCCAACCTTAGAAACCAATGAATTATTTTCAACTTAGACTAACGGTTGATTGCAATAAAGAAGATAGCAAATTCTAACACATTGCCAGATCCCAGCTCCAAACCTTTTTTTTTTTATTTTTAAATTATAGATATTCTGGTCAATTTACACGCACCTTGACTAATTCCGAGGTCCTGAAGATAACAACCATGTAAGTCTTTAGTGATCCTGAAATTTATAACATCCAAACTAGTAAATTTTTAAGATCAAATCTAGAACCTGATAAATTGAGCTATACCCCTTAGATTTCCTCTTCCAACTGAGAACATCATGTAAATGTTATGCATGTCCTCTGCATTTCCAATGCGTGGATTATTTATTTATTTGGTCACTTAGAATACTGAACAAAAATTTTCCACTTCGATTTTGTGGATATCTTCCATTTTATTTGGTAAATCATTTTTAATTTTATGTGATTCAAACTTCGAACATTTATTGAAAGTAAGGTGGATTTTCATATCTTGTTAAAAGAAACCTAATAGAGTGGCATTTTAACAGTGGATGTGTAGCGTATGAGGGGAAATATTATGTACGAGATGATATCTCGCGCGCTGCCGCGGGCTTATAAAACAAATGCACTTAATAGTGTTATAATTATGAACCAGCGCTAGATAAGTAATAGAAATTAAAGGTATAATGGAGTAAATATTTCGTGACGGAAAAAAAAGTTGTGTTGGTGATCAAAAACTTAGAGACTGAACAAAATGATTTGTAGCAATTTACAGTGTTTTGTGAGGAAAGATGCAGTGCTTTCACCACATGATTTAGCTTTTCAGTTAATAAAAAGCAAAAAAAAAATTACAAAGTTAAATTCTCTACCAACTTAATATTAAAAAAAAAACCAACAAAGATAATTTTGAAAGGAAAAAAACCCATGAGAAAAAACGTTGCAACAATTGACAATGTTTTGTGAGGAAAACTATGGAGCTTTTCCCAATAAAATAAACTAAAAAACCATTTAGAAAAATATTGTAGCAATCCACAGTGTTTTGTGAGAAAAACTACAATGCTTTCTTCATATAATTTAACTTTATTGTAATTATAATTTTTAACCAACTCAATATTTAAAAAACAATCGACAAAGATAATTTTGAAAAAATTCATAAAAAAATCACATGGGAAAACACTGCAACAATTCACAGTGTTTTAAAGAAAAAAAATAACAAAGCTAAATTCTTAATCAGCTCAATATTAAAAAAAAAATGACAGAGACAATTTTAGAAAAAAAATAACAAAACAAACACCAAAAAAAAGAGGAAAAAATCATGTTGGAAACACTGTAGCAATTCACAGTGTTTTGTGATGAAAGCTACAGTGTTTCCCCACATGATTTAGCTTTATTTGTAATGACTTGTAATTGTAATTCACAAATAACTCAATATTAAAAAAATAAAATTGAAAGGATAATTTGAAAAAAATTATAAAAAAAAACCATGCGGAGAGATACTACAGCAATCCACAATGTTTTATGAGCAAAACTACAATGCTTTCCCCACATGATTAAGCTTTATTACAAAGTTAAATTTTAACCAACTCATTATTAAAAAAAAATTGACAAAGATAATTTTGGAAAAAAATATTACAAAAAAAAAATACAAAAGAAACTGGAAAAAAACCATAGTGTTTTGTGTGAGGAAAAACTGTATCAATCCATAGTGTTTTGTGTGAGGAAAAACTTGCATTCACTTGTAATTGCAATTCTTAACCAGCTTAATATTTAAAATATAAAATTGACAAAGATAATTTTAGGGAAAAACATAACAAAAACAGGAAAAAAAAACAATGTGGGAAAAAACATTGTAGCAATCAACAGTAATTTTCGAGGAAAGTTACAATGTTTTCCTCATATATTATAACTGTAATTTTTAACCAGCTCAATATTAAAAAATAAAATAGAAAAAGATAATTTCAGAGAAAAACATAAAAAAATCATGCGGAGAAACACTGTAGCAATCAACAATGTTTTAAAGAAAAAAATTACAAAAAAAAAATTCTCAATCAATTAAAAAAAATCGACAAATATAATTTTGAAAAATAAAGAAATAAAATAGAAAAACTATGTGGAAAAATATCGCAGCAATCCACAGTATTTTAAAGAAAAAAATTACAAAGCAAAAATTTTAACCAGATCAATATTTAAAAAGTAAAATCAACAAAAATAATTTTGAAAAAAAAATAAATGAAAAAAAAAAGAAAAAATAGGAAAGTTGAAAAAAAAAAGTAATTTTGAAAAAAAATAATTTAAAAAAAAGAAAAAAATGAGAAAAAAATAGGGAAAGTTAGCAAAAAAAAAGGGAACACACTGTGGATTACTGTTGTAATCCACAGTGAATTGTGTGTGAGGGAATAGTGATTCCCCCACACAATTTAGATATTGTTGTAATTGTAATAGTGTTTCTCTTTTTCTTTTTCTTGCCCCTTAATTGTTTTTCTACTTGGTCATGATTTTTTCTTTTTAATTTTATTCTTTTATATTGTGTTGATTAGGAATTGGATTTGATATTTTGTTTTGATTTACTTTCTATTAAGTTATCGTGATATAAAAAAAATCTTAATACTAAGTTGATGCTCGATCTTACAAGAAAGAATTCAATTTATTGCTTGAAAAAAAATGAGGGGACCAAAATTTACAGTGAGACCAAAATGGAGGGATTTTTTTTCAACATTGTTCATGGGAACCTTTTTAGCAATTTTGGCCTCTAGAGTTCTGCAAATTTCACTTTTGGTTCATTTAATTTGACACGTTTGTGCTTTGGTTCAAAACTTAATTTTGTTCACTTCTTAATCTTAAGTTTAACAAAGAAAAGAGAAAGTTATTAGAAAACAAATGAGAAGAGAGAAAATTATTGGTTGTCCACTTTTCAGCAACCAAAAAAGAATGATCTTAATGTTAATGAGTTTCATTTGACGAGATGAGTTATATTAAAAGTATTTTTTTTATCATTAATACCATTGAAAAAACTAGATTGGGACTTGAAATTTTTTTTCCATTGAGGATGGATTTTTGGGTTTTTTACAGATTAAAAGTTATTTTGAGGTTAGAAATAAGTTTATTAAGATTTATGGGTGTTTCATAAGTGTTTTGCTATTGTCATTGGGGTAGCTATGAAATGGCTACTCGGTGACAAGGATGTCTAGTCAGTCGAACTTGAGTATGGGCTCGAAAGGGTCATATCTTTTGATCCGATCGTTGGATCGTGTTCAAATTTTTACAGGGGTTTCCAGAGGCTGCTTTCTTGGGGTAGGTATGGAATGGCAACTAGGTGACAAGGATGTCTGGTCGGTCGAACTTGAGTACTGGCTCAAAAGGGCTATAACTTTTAATCCGAGCGTTGGATCGTGCTTAATTTTTTACAAGGGTTTCCAAAGAATATTGTCCTTGGGGTAGCTATGGAATGGCTACTCGGTGACGAGGTTGTCTCGGCGGTCGAACTTGAGTATGGGTTCAGTAGGGTCATAACTTTTGATCCGACCGTTGGATCGTGTTTAAATTTTTACAGGGGTTTCCAAAGGCTGTTTTTATTGGGGTAGCTATGGAATGGCTACTCGGTGACGAAGATTTGTGGTCGGTCAAACTTGAGTTTCGGCTCAAAATGGCTATAACTTTTTATCCGAGCGTTGGATCGAGCTCAATTGTTTACAGGGGTTTTCAGAGGATGTTTTCATTGGGGCAGCTATGGAATGGCTACTAGGTGACGAGAATGTTTGATCGATCGAACTTGAGCATCGGCTTAAAAGGGCCATAATGTTTGAGCCAGCCGTTAGATCGAGCTCAATTGTTTACAGGGGTTTTCAGAGCCTGTTTTTGTTGAGGTAGCTATGGAATGGCTATTCGGTGACGAGGATGTGTGGTTGGTTAAACTTGAGTATGGGCTCAAAAGGGCCATAACTTTTAATCCGAGCGTTGGATCGCACTTAATTTTTTACAGGGTTTCCAAAGGCTATTGTCCTTGGGGTAGCTATGGAATGGCTACTCGGTGACGAGGATGCCTCGGCGGTCGAACTTGAGTATGGGTTCAATAGGGTCATAACTTTTGATCCGACGGTTGGATAGTGTTCAAATTTTTACAGGGGTTTCCAGAGGCTATTTTCTTAGGGTAGCTATGGAATGACAACTAGGTGACGAGGATGTGTGGTCGGTCAAACTTGAGTATCGGCTCAAAAGGGCCCTAACTTTTGATCCAACCTTTGGATCGCGCTCAAATTTTTACAGGGGTTTCCAAAGGCTATTGTCCTTGGGGTAGCTATGGAATGGCTACTCGGTGACGAGGATGTCTCGGCGGTCGAACTTGAGTACGGGTTCAATAGGGTCATAACTTTTGACCCGACCATTGGATCATGTTCAAATTTTTACAGGGGTTTCTAGAGGCTGTTTTTATTAGGGTAGCTATGGAATGGCTACTCGGTGACGAGGATGTCTTGTCGGTCGAACTCGAGTATAGGCTCAAAAAGACCATATCTTTTGATCCGACCGTTGGATCGTGTTTAAATTTTTACAAGGGTTTCCAAAGGCTGCTTTCCTGTGGTAGCTATGGAATGGCTACTCGGTGACGAGGATGTGTGGTCGGTCAAACTTGAGTACCGGCTCAAAAGGGCCCTAACTTTTGATTCTACCGTTGGATCCTGTTCAAATTTTTACAAGGGTTTCCAGAGGCTGCTTTCTTGGGGTAGTTATAGAATGGCAACTAGGTGACGAGGATGTCTGGTCGTGCGAACTTGAGTATCAGCTCAAAAGGGCCATAACTTTTGATCCAACCGTTGGATCGCGCTCAAATTTTTATAGGGGTTTTCGGAGGCTGCTTTCTTGGGGTAGCTATGGAATGGAAACAAGGTGATGAGGATGTGTGGTCGGTCAAACTTGAGTATTGGCTCAAAAGGGCCATAACTTTTAAAAATTTGAACAAGATCCAACGGTCGGATCAAAAGTTATGGCCAGCCCATACTCAAGTTCGACCGACAAGACATCCTCGTCACCGAGTAGTCATTACATAGCTACATCAAGGTCAACAACCTTTGGCAACCCCTGTAAAAATTTGAGTGCGATCCAACGGTCAGATCAAAAGTTCTAGCCGTTTTGAGTCGACACTTAAGTTCGGCCGACCAGACATCCTCATCACCGAGTAGCCATTCCATAGCTACCCCAATGACAACAGCATCTGGGAACCCTTGTAAAATTTGAGCGCGATCCAACTGTCGGATCAAAATTTATGGTCCTTTTAAGCCGATACGTAAGTTCGCCCAACCAGACATCCTCGTCACCTGTAAAAATTTGAACAACATCTGGAAACCCCTGTTTTAAACCTGATCCAATGGTCGAATCAAAAGTTATGGCCCTTTTGAGACCAGACTCAAGTTCGTCCGACCAGACATCCTGTCACCTAGTAGCCATTCCATAGATACCCCAATGAAAACAACCTCTAAAAACCCCTGTAAATAATTAATCTCGATCCAAGGGTCAGCTCAAATGTTATGGTCCTTTTGAGCCGATACTCAAGTTCGACCGACCACACATCCTTGTCACCTAGTAGCCATTCCATAGCTACCCCAATGAAAACAGCCTCTAGAAACTCCCGTAAAAATTTGAACATGATCCAACTGTTGGATTAAAAGTTAAAGCCCTTTTGAGCCCATACTCAAGTTCGACCGACAAGACATCCTCGTCACCGAGTAGCCATTCCATAGCTACCTCAAGGACAACATCCTTTGGAAACCCCTGTAAAAATTTGAACACGATACAACGGTCAGATCAAAAGTTATGGCCCTTTTGAGTCCATACTCAAGTTCGACCGACAAGACATCCCGTCACCGAGTAGTCATTCCATAGCTACCCTAATAAAAACAGCCTCTGGAAACCCCTGTAAAAATTTGAACACGATCCTACGGTCGGATCAAAAGTTATGACACTATTTAACCCATACTCAAGTTCGATCGCCGAGACATCCTCGTCACCAAATAGTCATTCCATAGCTACCCCAAGGAAAATAGTCTTTGGAAACCCCTGTAAAATTTTAAGCGTGATCCAATGGTCGGATCAAAAGTTATGGCCCTTTATAAGTGTTTTAAAGTGTAAAAAAAATTAAAAATAGGTTTTTTTTTTAACCAAGATGGCGGAACCCAATTTTCAGGTGGCTAAAGATGAACTAGTAGGGAACGTGTAATCTACAGGTGCAAACAACACGTCGCCTGCTTTTAAGAAAAAAATAAGTGGACGAGTCTTTCCATTATAAGAAGAAAAAACAATGATGCCTAGGCACGCGGGCCTTGCTTTTAGATCTCCACATCTGACCTTTTTTTTAGGTCAACCGTCCAAGCCTGTCTTTTTACTTTCATTTTAATTGCAATTCATTATAATAAATTAATTAGAAAATTTTTTTTTAATAAACTTATAACATTCTTTTTAAAACATTAGCAAATGCTTTTTTTACAGCTCTTCGCAATGTTGTTTTTTTCTAAAATTTTATTTGGTGGCTTTCCCAAGCATATCTATTATTATTATCATATAATTAAATAAAAAATAAATTAAAAAAAAAAGTTATTAAACCCAATCTAGTTCATATGGGTCCCAAGTTTGATGAGTTAACTCAAGTCAATCCAAAAAATTGTTGTTTCAATATATAAAAAGAAAGGGTTAAAACAATGTCATCTTGAATATTTTTTTCTTGAAATTAAGTTGGGTTTTAATAAGGTCGTGTTTGGATCTGCTGGGTCAACCAGGTTATATCGGGTCAATTTCTACCTGGTTCAATTTGAAACCTAAACCAAGTAAGGGGCAAAGTCAAAGAGTCTTCGAGTCGGTGACACAATAAAGAAATTTAAACAAGAATGCATGGACCGTGTATTATTTTTATATATTTTTTAATACAATCATGTCAAAACTATCAAAATTTGTCTAAAAAATAAATATTCTACCAAAAAAATTGCCAAGTAACAAATGGAGTGCGTTGAAAAGATAAATTGGTTTTGGTTAGAACATATATTTCATACCTTGTATTTCAAATCATCCAAATTTTTTTATATTTATTCTAGTTGCTTTATGATTTTTATTAAATAAAGAATGTAGAAGAAAAGAATTATATTTCCTTGTAGACAAAAAAAAAAATAGAAGTGGAAGAATGATACTAGCAAATCAATGAGATTTAAATAATTATTTTTCTTACAAAAAAATTAATTCTTATATAATTAAATAATTTTTTTGAAGGAATGTCTATGACACAAGTTCAAATATTTTAATTTGTACTTATTTTTCAGGTTCTCAACTTGATATTTAGTTAATATCAATAAATCTTTTTAATATTTATTAACATATATAATTTTCAATTTATTTTAATAAATAAATACATCAAGTCTTCGGTTAATAGTTCATAAGTTTTTGATGCTAGAAATTAAATGCATTGAAAACACTTACAAGTTCTTTTTTATTTTGTGTAAAAAAACATTTCATCCGATCCAAACCAGAATTAACTAGCTAGCAATAACTTGCATATGTCTAAAGTATAAATAATCACTAAGTCTTTTTTGAAAGAAAAAAAAAAGGCAACCTTACCTCCAATTCCTATCCATAGCTTTAAAACCCGGCCCAACAGGTCGATCCGGAACCCGACCAACCCGAGGCTGGAAACAGGCTAGGTTGAAGAAAAACAGGGAAAGGAAAAAACAGGTGTGACTCAACGGCTGACCCAGCAAGACCCGGTCAAAAACTCGGTTGCAACCCGTTAACTTTTGTTTTTTTTTACTAAAATAACGTCATTTTGATTTTTTAAAAAAAATAAAATTGACCCGGGTGACTCGATCAAAACCCAAAACCCGGGTCCTTGTTGCTAACACATATATGAGTCTTTGTTGCTACCTTGATATTGTATTATATTCCATTTAAAATATATATTTTAAGCATTATTTTTAATAAAACATATCATTATGTCCTTGGGTATACCAACTTACAATCACATTTTTCTATAAAAAAGATTCAATCAATTATAACTTTTAGTTTTTTCCTATTCTCTATTATGTTTATATCAATTATTTTTGTTAAAAATGACATGCATGTACATAGTACTTAAGTAATTCTATTATAAAATGATGAAAATACCATTTTAAATCAATAAGATACTTGTTTTTAAAAAAAGTAGAATACAATGTAAATATTGTTCGTGTAGATATTTGAATATGAATAAAATTGGTTACAAATTGTTGATCAATCAATTCTTTGATTAATATGTTATATATTATTCATTTTTCCCTTCTAATAAGAAATTGAGTGTAGAAACTTCATCCAAAGTGGAGGCAGGTAAAACCTCACAAATCAAACTAAGCATGAGATTCTTAACTTAGTTTCAAAAATTTAGAGATGAATATGTGTAATGCTAAGAAAACTACACCCTAAGTAAAAAACAATAAAGCAATAAATAAGAAAGATGTAAAGGAAAGCTATAAATTACAATAAAAAAAACATTAAATTATAAAAAGCGTATAAGAGAATTGTATACATGAGGATGGTCCTGTAAAGGAAAAATATAAATTATAAAAGTAAATGGCAAGAAAGACAAAATGTAAAGTTATAAAAAAAAAAAACATTAATTTTGTAACAAAAAATGTGTATTGATAGGGTTGGCCATTGTTTCCAACTGTTAGACAATCTATTTATAATGTAATCGAGTTTCAAATAAACTATAAATTCTAATCTTATATAAATTGTTTATGGTAGATAAAAATTTTACAACTTAAATGATAGTATAATTCATACTTTCTATTCGCATGCCTCCTCCTAGTAATTAAGTATTTTAGGACTCTAATTATACTACAATATTCACCAATGTTAACTGCTAAAGACTAGTATTTTGAATAGGAATTGATCAATGATCCATAAAGTGAATCCTCATCTTTTTAATTGATGATTGATCTTAACTATCTACATTAGTTTGCTAAAAAAACACAGACTGTACACCTATTATTCTTGATCAAATGATACATGGATGTTCATTTTTGTTTTATATAAACAATGCCCTTATATTCTTTTATTTCAAATAAATGAAGGAATGTTGGCATGTCTCCTTCTTGAATTAATCAACAAATTGACCATCGATGACATGAAAAATCAAGCATTGTTTTTTTAAATATCGATCATTTTCGCTTATATCGATATTTTCGCTTATTGATATAAGAAGCATTGTTTGGTTTTGGCACAATGCTTAAAGTTATAAGAAGTAAGAATTGTTATTTTAAATATCTATCTAACAATTAATATACAACTCTTTATCTTTTTTTGAAAAATCCCTAATTTCTTTCTATAAAAACCAAAGATTTTCATAAACCTTCAGCTTTTTTTTTTTCAAAAATTGCATCTTTCAACAACTTTTCATAACAAAAACCTTATCTAATTACTTATTTCAAGAACCTTACCAACTGCGTCCTTAACACTAATTAGAAAATTATAAGTAATTCCCTAAAGAGCATTAACAACAAGAAATCATCCCTGAAGGAGCTTTTCTCTTCACTTTAGACATTAAAAGAGAAAGACGATTGCTTCAAGATGACTATGGAAATCTCAACATATGAAAAAAATTGATAAAATGGCCCGATGTTGCCATTTCTGATGACATCTACTGGCTTAACTAAATGTAACATTATTTTGACGATGAGTGGAAATGAAAGGATTGTTTTATTCCATTCAAATATCCAGGATTACCATTAGATCAAATAAAAAAATGTTGGTCATTCTCTCCCTCTTCTAGTTAATGTCTAACAATGATTCATCTTCAAGTATAGGATGGAGACTGTAACTTTATTTGACTTGGCCATGATAACAGGCCTTTATCTAGGACATGAAGAATTATGTGCTTCTTTATAAGTCTATGCTGGTCAATTTAAAGATATGTTAATAGGCACCCTTATATATAGTACTCTTATAAGATGCAAGAAGAAAGAAACAAACTTCCTAATCGAGCGTGAGCATGTTGCTTTCTTGTTATACTAAGTATGCAAATATGTATCTTCTCCAAGTCTAAATTACCTACTAAAGCCTTCTTAAAGGTAGTTGTGGCCTTGACAAAAGGTTATGCTATGGATTTAGGCCTTTGTACTAGGATATATTTATAAACTATTAGGGGAATGCCAAATAAAAAGATGTTAGCCGTTCTCTTTCTCTTTTAGTTAATGTCCAATAATGAATCATCTTTAAGTATGGGATGTATGCTATAACTCTATTTAACTTGGCCATAATAGGAGGCCTTTGTCTAGGACATGAAGAATTATGTGCTTCTTTATAAGTCTTTACTAGTTAATTTAAAGATGTGGCAGTAGGCACCCTAATATATAGAACTCTTATAAGATACGAAAAGAAAGAAACAAACTTCTTAATCGAGCGTGAGCATGTTGCTTTCTTGCTATACTAAGTATGTAAATACTTATCTTCTCTAAGTCTAAAATACCTACTAAAGACTTATTAAAGGTAGTTGTGGCTTTGAAAAAAGGTTATGCTATGGATTTAGGCCTTTGTGCTAAGATATATTTATAAAGTATTAGGGGAATGCCAAATAAAAAGATGTTGGCCATTCTTTCTCTCTTCTAGTTAATGTCTAATAATGATTCATCTTCAAGTATAGGATGCAGACTATAACTCTATTTGACTTGGCCATGATAGGAAGCCTTTTGTCCAGGACATGAAGAATTATGTGTTTTTTTATAAGTCTTTACTAGTCAATTTAAAGACATGGTAGTAAGCACCTTTATATATAGTACTCTTATAAGATGTGAGAAGAAAGAAACAAACTTTCTAATCGAACATGAGCATGTTGCTTTCTTGTTATATTAAGTATGCAAATACTTCTCTTCTCTAAGTCTAAAATACCTACTAAGGCCTAATTAAAGGTAGTTGTGGCCTTGACAAAAGGTTATGCTATGGATTTAGGATCCTTTGTGCTAAGATATATTTATAAAGTATTAAGGGAATGCCATTTTAAGAGCGAGCAACATCTTTTATGGTGAAATAAAACATATATAGTGCTTTTTTGTGGGTATAGTTATGGAATGTGATCTACTCCTATGAGTTCAGTGATGTGTAGTAAACCCTGTACCCTTAGCTGACTTATGTCGAAAAGAGATTAATGTAGACGCAGTTATGGAACTTTCTTTTTAGATGGTATATGAAAACCTTTATAGTTATGGTAAGAAGAAATGAATAATCTATGGCATTCCTCTCACAATGAGAATTAATTCAAGTTAGTTATCAAGTTCATAATTATAAAAGGCATAAGATATAAAGGAATAACATGATTCAATATAGAGAAGCATATTGGCTTATAGGGGACTTCATATTAGTTTGGTAATCGACCATGTTCAAAGGAATAATTATTTCTCTAGGATTTACACTTGAACAAGTGTAAATGTGACTTTAGCAATTGAACATCACTTAAGTTTGTCGTAACCCAATTTTGGTTCCCCAAAAAATATTCTTATATTTTTCTTTTTTTTCAAAAAAATAAAAAAAAATCAGAAATCTAAAATTCAAAAATATTTTCAGGATAAGTGGAGCTAAGTCTTTGACACGACCAAAAGATTGATGTCTTCTCCCAAGTGTAGGAGTGTCGAAGTAATAAATAACCCGGCAAGACTGGGGTCGAACCACAGAGAGGTTAATTGTATAAATTATAGTTAACAGCAACACAATAACAACAACAATAATAGTAATAATAATAATAATAATAATAATAATAATAATAATAAAGAAGAAGAAGTTGATGAGAACTTTGAGATGGAAGATTAACGTAAGGATTAAACAATGATAACAACAAATGTCAAGGTTAGAGGATCCACTAATGGTATTTCAAACAAGTATAGTATAAACCTTTTTTATTCAATTGGAAACCACACACAAAGGAGGTTCCAATCAGATTATAAATTATTAACATGATTACATTAGTTATCTTATTCGAATAATGCTAATACTTGTAAATGTTGTCAGGCATTCATGATTATA
>Ga0325414_1005914_pt1 | contig 12937 bp, 6 predicted proteins | sample PopdelMetagenome_8_FD_206183 | JGI IMG/M metagenome (GOLD analysis project Ga0325414, IMG submission 206183) | Populus deltoides microbial communities from Bellville, Georgia, United States - Leaf-PdKOR-R3 | ecosystem: Host-associated > Plants > Phyllosphere > Phylloplane/Leaf | place: USA... | reverse complement strand
TATTGAGCACAATCTTTTTCTGATGAAACACATTATCCTTGTCTGACCACCTCTGAAGATGGCTCAGTGAAGCGATTTGGTTGTGATAGATGGTTAATGTCATTGAGTCTTTTGATCGTGTCATTTGGAGCTGGGTTTTTTCTTGAAGTTTTGTATTTCAATATTTATTACCAATTATTGTACCTTATTGTAGAAGTTGTCTCTTAGGTGGTGTCATCTACTAAATATATTGTTGGAAAAAACTTAGTTCTTTATGTTATAGTGAAAAGTATCAGTGCTTTGAGGTCAGGATGAAATGCAATTCCTGGAAAAATTCAGCAGCGTGTCATGCCGTGGAAGCAACTAGTTTGGTGTGATAATCTTTTCCTTTTTTGTTAATAGGCTATGTGTTTCTCAATTGAAGCAGCTATACATGTGGTTCTGAGAATAGCTATATATTGTTTTTGTTTTCCCATTAATTTTTATTTTCTAACCTCATATTTGGCAGTTGATGCAAGGTAAGATCTGGATGATGCCCAACTCTCAAGGTTTTGCTGAAAGCATGGGATTTGTTCTTCGGTTTCAACTTCGACCATCCATTGCAGTGGCCATCTCTGAATCTGGAGAATCTTCAGAGAACCCACATTCCAACTCTTTTTTCAAAGGCTTGCAAGTTCTATTAGCTGATGCTGATGATTTGAACAGAGCCGTGACTCGGAAGCTGCTTGAGAGGCTAGGTTGCAATGTTGCTACTGTTGCATCTGGGTTTGAATGCCTTAGTGCTCTTGGACCAGCTGCATCTTTCCAAGTAGTTCTTTTGGATCTTCAGATGCCTGAGTTGGACGGATATGAAGTTGCAATGAGAATCCGGAAGTTTAGAAGTCGAAGTTGGCCTTTGATCATTGCCATGACAGCAAGTTCTGATGACGATGTGTGGGACAAATGCCTGCAAATCGGAATCAATGGTGTCATTCAGAAACCAGTTGTTCTAAAAGGAATTTCCTATGAGCTTCGAAGAGTCCTGGCAAACAAAGTTGTTTGACGAACATTCTGTATGTCACAAAACTGCTGTAGCTTTGATTTTTTTCAGAGCAGTTTGGGGGTCACAATTGAATAACCAGACAACATTTAGCCTCTCAAACCCCTACCAATCTTCTATCGTAGAGAAGTCTGCATATACAACATTTACAGTAACAATGATATACATATTTAGTTCGCCCTTTTCTTGATTGATGGAGGTTTATCTTCCTCAACATAACGGCATGCAGCGGAAGCCAATTTGAAGGTGATTTAATGTACTTGAGTTCCCGACACAAGTAGTTGAACCGATAACATGGGATACGATTGACATTTTGTAGGGGGGGAATTCAAGAGTGAAAAATAGAACCTTGGCATTATGAAAGTTGTTTTTTGATTGGAAGTATAGGCATTACGAAAGGTCGTAATTTTATTTTAAAACCGATTACCCTTTGGACAAAGGATACATGTGTTCTTGGTAAGGATAGAAGTGAATTCCAAGAAGAGTTCATATATATCTCTTCACGGATAGTCCGGCTCGTGGCCTTGGATTCATATTATGGCGAGGATATCGTGTTTCGGTGAGTTCTTTCTGGCAAAGAAAATTTCGAAGGGCTGTCAACTATCCTATCCATCGTGCTATGACCCCTAATATAACTATCGCCACGTACTGTGGGTTCAGAAATGGATGTTCAGGTGCCTCGCACTTTCCTCCACCCCATTGAAGTTTCTCTCTGTGCTAGCCTGAGGCCATGGGAGACGGGGAAAGTGGGAAATAGCATGGGCAAATCAGGCTTATCGTGCTTGTTTTTAAAACCATGCATGAATCTCATACGTACATGGGACTCAATTCTTTTCTGTCTGAAATATCACACTATGTGGACCCCTGTCAAATATCAAGCCGAGACTGGAATTATTAGGATATCAAAATCACAACAGGAGCCCATGAATTTGGCCTACAGATTATTCTAATCGATACGAGTCATTATTTTATTAGAAAGACTTGACGTTAGATCCTCTTGGAATATTGAGTAATTTTCTATGGACAGACTTTGTTAACTCCTCTTTTCATGCCGATTCATAGCCATCCATCGATTTCTACACCTAACATTTTCTCGGAAAGTGGCATGAGGTGGTGGCTCATCGAGAATCAATTATTAGGTATAAAAAAGGCCGATGATTTCCCCTGACAACATTATTTCATGGATACCTTGTTATTCTCTATATTGGTCCCCTCCCCTTCGTATTCTCGTCCTATCCCTTCCATTCAGCAGGTGTTTATTGTTCTTTTTAGAGCACTCTTTATATCTGCTATATTTCCTTATTTTCAATATTGACCTTCTTTGGTAGGTATGGCTACGTAGCAATGATACAATTTTCTTATTCTTAACTTTTAAATAATTTTTATAATATTTTTAAATAATTATTTTAATTTATAAAAAAATAAAAACAACCTTCAAGATGAAAAAAAATAAAAAAAAATTCCAGACAATCTAAAGCTAATATCTCTTGCCAAACAAATATTAAGTCAATTACTATGCGGAAAGAAAGAAAAATCTTTTGGTACCAAGAACTAAATTAGATAATTGCAACTTGGCAATATATATATATATATATATTTTTTTCAACGTTGTCTTGTGTCTCATGAAGAGCTACATAAAAACCCTCAATCGGGTAAAATTGCATCTTAAACTATAAAATACTAGGATTTTATGATACAATTAAGAAGCTGGAGTCAAAGAAAGGATCACGGGCCTCAACTCCTATGAACGCAACCTGGCCTAAAGTTTTGGTTTGCCAGAACATCTGCTTCGAGTGTGTTTTGTTGAAGTAAAAGCGCTCGTGGCAGGGGATCTGTATCCCATATAAAATATCACCAAGGCTTGTCTTCCACACCTTCGGATTGCATGAAGTGAATCTATACATAAGAAGTCATTAGCAACTTGCAAATAAATATATATCTCGTTACATAAAGACAACAGTGGAAGCATTTTTTTAATTTTAAGAGATCGGCTTGGTGAAAAAATATTGTTTGTGAAAGGGCTCTACGCAAGATCGCATTTACCTAAATTATAAAACAAGATGAGCTAGAAAGTAACAAGCCTGCATTAAGGTACTGCACGTAAACAAATAAAAAACAGAAACTCAGCTCTATCACCAAGGCATTTATACTCTAAACTCTTGGTTCGGGAATATTAATAAGAAAGTTGAGGTTTCCCAAATGAGTAATTAATTCGGAACATGCGTTATAGCATTGTACATAAGCAAATCAAGATTAGAAACCCAGCTCTAGAGCCAATGCATCTAGCCTCTAAACTTTAGATTAGGAAATATTTATAAGAAAGTTGGGGCTGCCAAATCGATTAAATAATCTGAACTTTGCCGTCTACGTTGATAAAAAAATGATTACTACCTACTTTAACCAGCGTGATGATCACTACTTGACTAGTGGAAATAGGCAATGGTTGCTGGGAAAGGTATTAAAGATGATCAGGATTCCAATCATGGTCGCTAGCTAGTTGCTTCCAAATTGCTCTTCCCCGAGTTGTATTATCTGTTTGCTTCCTTGGGTAAAGCACGAAACAAGGAATTGCTAATAAAAAAAAAGACTTATTTTTTATTGTTTTCCAAGAGCTTTATTACTATACTCCACATGCTAGCTGCCCAAAGCCCCTGCGATGCATAATTTTATCCATTTATTAACCAGCATGCATATACCACATTTAGTGTCCAACGTATGTTTATTGCTCTAGATTTATTATAAAACAATATTTGTGAAAGAAATCTGTGTGTATATACATATGTGTATAGTTTTTTCTTAATATTTAGTATTACTTCCCTCGTAGCACTTCCCACAAAACAATTTCATATACTCGACCACTCTATGTATTTCCTCTCCTCACGCGCGGTATCGGCCTCTTTGCAATCAGATGCTGAAGACGTCCATTGGAGTCCTCCAAAGCTAAGGGCCTTGCTATACAATGGGCCTAGAAAGAATGTATTGAATGGGTCTGGGGATAGATTGTTTCTAGTCTTACTTCAATTTCTCCAACAGGCATTGAAACCTAAATCCTGGAAGTTAGATTGCTAAAAGAGTCCGATAATCAAGTTCTTAACTCCAAAACAGACCCACTCAAAACAAACTTGCTAGGGTTCCAACAATGGGCTTCTATAGCTCTCGAAAAAGAAAAATTTTATGATTTTATTAGTCGTAGACTCGTGCTTACCCAATGCGACGATTCCTGGAACCCAGGAATTGGATTCCTAGAGACATCCTGTCGCAACTCGTACGAGTCCATGGCTCTTTTCTTCGGGGATTGCCGTTTTGGTGGTTTGATATGATGATATAAGCACAGACAGACATTCCAAACTTGAAGCCTCTTACCTGTTTAATTAGAAGTAAGATCGGATCGACTATGCCGACACACACACAAACCAACTCGACTGCATATACGAGGAAAGTGAGACCAAGGATGGAGGCTTATCTTTCAATTTGACCCTTTTATGTTCTTTCTTTCCTTTAGCATCTGCGTAATTTTTCTTTTGAACTTCGCGATTTAATTATTTGAACCCCAGCAAGCGTTTTAGTAGGGTGGACGAGAGAGATGCCATCGCAAAATTTTTGCAAATATTTGAGAATAAACCATACTGTCGAGACACAGCTAGGGATAAGTACAAGCTGGAGTTTACATAGACAACACCATTATAGTTACAAGAACAAGAGTTCTTCAAAAAAAAGCTAAAATGAAAGGGAGATTCATTGTGTCCCTACATTATTTTTATTTCAAATATACTCTCATGGAATCAATTTTTTTTATTCCTTTCAAATATTTGTGCTCACATATTTTTTATGCTATAATAGGCTTTTGATCCAGCCCACACCGAAGGGCTGGCACCAGCCCTGGTACAGTAACTAGTAACTACGCTGCAAACTACAGTGAATTATGAAGAGTTGGGCTTGGCTCGAAATCTCGGCACTAGCTACAGATATAGCAGCTGATTTATAAACCGGCATCGGCCCAATATAGAAGCAGAAGACAACTTGCAGTATCCTTAACAGCTACAGCCTCTAGTTTAAGAATTTCGGATAGTTAGAATTCGCAAATCCGCTCTTATGCCTCTACAAACAAGATTAATTAATTGGCATTAGAAAACTTCCTTGCGGGCTCCAACATAGATCCTTGGGCTTGCACAATTTGTGATCTCCCTAATGGCTAAAATACTCCCTCTTGGTTTAATGCGAGGCCCAATAGTTCTTGGGCTGCATTGTCCATTGGGAATAGCCATTTTCTATCTTTAAATTTCCAGCCCACCTTTCCTCATGCAGATTTTGAGCTTAAGACCCCATTGTATGACTTCCAAGTTTTAATGGCTAATTGGGGGCCAAACGCTGGGCAATTTTTTTAAAAATAAATTAAAATTGAAGGATCAAATGGAAAAAGTCCAAGACTTTCAGATGTCATGGCTCCTCAAAGCAATGCATGGTTCTGCTCCTATTTTTGTGACCTCATCTAGAATTATAACGAGAAGAAACCTCACTTACCAAACCAGCCCTTCAAGTGGATATTTACTGGATAGGATCAAGACTTGGTTTTCTCACCTGTCTCCAATCCAAAATTCAAAACTATCAACTCTTTCAATCAAGTAGGATCTTCGATTATGGACTTTTTCCTTCGAGTGGATGCCCACCGAGTACTCTACCCTATTCGGAGATTTTTTCTTAATATCTTAGAAATATAAAATCTAAACTTGAAAAACAAACAAGATTTCCATAACCTATAAAATCATAAAATATAATCCAAGTTTAAAATCAATATATAATTGTAAAGACCATCATTAAGATTAACTTCCATGTATTATATTAAAAATAAAATAAAATTATAACTTCACAAACAAGATTACCACCTAATTTGCATCAAACTAGACAAATTAACATTCAACCAAACTGAATTACCATCCCTAATTGCAAGCTATTCATGAGATTTATTAAGAAAATTAAAGCAAATGATTTGGAGTTTAGCTAGCTAGACCGTCTTGGATATGCATAAAATGAGCTTTCACGAGTGTGGAGGGGAGTCGATCCAAGGAAATTGTCTAAATCAAAATCAAAAGGTAGACTTTTTATCATATTGATGATAAGTTGTCGGTCCGTGTAATTACAGGCACTTAGCCGACAAATTTCTTCTAATTAAGCTGTCAACTAGGGATGGTAATACCTGCATTGAATAATTTAATTAAACCAAGGAAAATATTTTACGAAGCGCAAGCAGGATTTGTTCAAGTTCCCAATACGGTCGTTGCCATGTATAGAACAAGGAAATCAACTACATTAATATATTTATAATCGACGGTTCTCGTGAACAAAGTTTCAGGCTGCTTGTATATTATATTGTAAAACCCGCATTAGTCCTTTCTAGACTATTTACACCTTGTCCACGTTTGTGCATTCTTCTAATCGTTTAGCAATTATTACAGGGAATAATTGAAGCGAAGAAATGAGATTGAAAAATGTGTTGTTTCATGACTTCACATACTTCAATATTTTCTTCTTTTGTTTATTACAAATCACAGTTGATTTTCATCTACATAACGATATTAACGTTTTTCCTTTTTTTTTTTCATCCACCTCGTTTTAATTAAATTATTGTCGTAAAAGATTGAACCTTGATCCGTTTAATTGTTGGATTATATTATTCTGTAGAGATAGTTCGCTTAAAATATTACTGATTTATCTTCAAGAACCTTTACAATTTATTAAAAAGAAGAAGAAGAAGAAGAAGAAGGAACGCCAAGACTACCGGAGTTTCATGAATGGGATTGCCTACGAGATTCAATCTTAATAATGTTTATATTTGAGCTGAGGGCGATCCAAAAATAAGTCGGAAACAAATTTGAATTTGTTTTTCTAAAAAAAGTGTCCCTTTTTTTTTAATTCAGACTCATTCATTTTCTACGTGTTTTATTTGAAATTGGGGCGCGCACATATATATATATATGTGTGTGTGCGCGCGCGCGCGCGTCGCACGTGTGCGGTGTCATGACGAAATCGTCCACTCTCAGTAAATGTGTATTTATCTGGTAAATATGGGGTGGATAAGGAAATCTTGTTTTTATTAGTGAAAAAAATGGGAGTCATCACCTAATATTTTAGTCACTAGAATCTCTAACTGGTCTCAAAGATTGGATACGGGGACTGGTTGCGTAAATAAAATGTATTAGCACCCCAAATACGTCGTACCTAATGTAAGTTGCATTGTTTTATTGTCTGATATATGTTAAGGTTTCATTGTATTTCTAATTGTTGGTCTGTCTATGGTTTAAAAAAAGTCATTCTCAGTAAATAGATCATTATCTTATCGGGTAAAAATCTAACCATTCTATGTCAACAAAAGAAATACCTTAGGAATATCAGGAATACGTTTTACGTATAAATTCAAAATCCCAGATACTAAAAGAAAACAAAATTATTTTTTTAGAATTTTTGAAATACTGGCCTAGTTCTCATGACTTTAATAAACTGGTTATTAAAACCAAAATGCATTCTAAAATATATTTTTGAATTTTTGTTGTATGAAAATACAATATGATTTTTTTATATTTTCGAAAGACTTGGCTGTATGCATGAAAATAAAAATTTTATATAATTTTTTACAATGTTTCAATGAAAATCGCGTATTTTAATATCAAATTTGTATCTTTACAGTATAAAAATACAAACCAATATTAAATAAAATTGATAGAAAAATACGCGTGAAAATCACAAAAATTTTCTAAAATGATTTTGAAGAAAATTTTAGACTGGGTCGGACCTGACCAGTCATTTTGGGCTGGGCCAGATAGCGAACACTGGAGCTGCTCTCCATTGTTCACGCAGAACAGCGGAGAATGAAGATGATGATGAAGAAGAAGAAGTAGAAGGAGGAGGGGGGAAGCTGACCTGCGGTGGATGCGTTGGCGGCAGGCGGCGACTCCTCCTCTTCTCTGTTCTATTTTGTGTTGCTTCTTCTTTCTCTTTCTGTCCCCTCTGTTTCTTTGTTTCTTCTTCTGTTTCTGACGCTAGAGGTGCTATTATCGACGACTGGGAGGAACGGTGGCAACTGACGGTGGTGCTGGTGGTTGCTTTGCGGAAAGCAGACGGTGGTTCTTTCTCCTTTCCTTTATGTTTCCTCTTTTCCTCCTCTCTGTCTTCCCTTGTTATTTTCTTCTTTCTTTGCTTCTGTGTCTCTCTTCTTTCCCCTGTGTTTTCCCCTTTCTTCTTTCTTTGTTTTTTTTGTTCTCTCAAATCGCCCAGTTCATCCCTCTAAAATTTTCAGCCCCCCCCACTGGTTCGTTCACCTCCCCTTCTATTTATAAGCAGGAGGAGAGGGAGCCCCTTGCTTTGTCCCATCATGGTGCAGGGGGGAGCGGGGCTACCTTACCTCTGCAGGTTAAGGTGGCTGCCCGTTTGCAGGGCATGATGCCCCTCTCATTTATTTAACAAGTTGGCAAGGTATGTGGGAGAATGGGCTGTGTTGGGGCGGGAGGGGGGGCGGCGTGGGAGAAAATGAGTTCAAAAACTCTTCTTCCTTTGTTGCATGTCAAGAGGAGGAAGAAACAGCCAAATGTCGTTCAAAACAGCACCGTGTAGTTTTTTTTTCCTCAACAGTGCATGAAAAAGAAATGAATTTGAAAATAACACAAAAATGGGTTATGATTGCAAGTAACGTCACTCAATCAATTTAGTAAATACGAATCAACAGAAAAGTAGTGTTAGGAAAAACAAATAAATTCACTGAAGAGTGAAAATAGCCCATGTATAGAATTGCAGCATAGACATCAATACAAATATAAGGCTTTTTTTTTAATCTAACAACACTTTATTTTATTTTTTTTTACAATGAAGAGGCTCAACTATATACTTCTAATTATGAAAAAGAAAAGAAAAAAAACATAAACAAAGATAAATTTTGAATTATATTTAGTAACAAAAATAAGTCGAACTCATGTAAGGTTTAGAGGGTATTTAGAAATGTGGTAGTGGTTGCTTTTCCAAGTGTTTTTCATTCCAAAACACATTAAAATAATATTTTTTTTATTTTTAAAAAATTATTTTTGACATCAATACATCAAATGATCTGAAAACATCAAAAACATATTAATTTAAAACAAAAATAAAATTTTAAAATTTTTTAAAAGCACTTTCCAATTACCAATTACAGTACCAAACATTGCAATTATGTCATCAAATTTCTCAAAACGAGGCAAACTAAGTGGAGGTATTATTTTATATAAAAACGGTAAAATCTCATTTTTAACTGTATAATGAAAATTGCATCACAATAAGACATTCAGTTTTAGAATTAGGCGTACCATCATATATTCTAATGAATATTGAAATTATGCACTTATATACCCACACACACGCCCAAAGGGACCCTAACCACTCTCAAGTTCAGATAAAACTTAAAAATAGAGTTAATTAAATATAAATATGCTATCTAAGAAAATTGATTACCAAGTCAAAAACCTCAAGTTTGATCGATGGGTATTTTCTTTAGCACCGAACCACCTCTTGGCATTTTATCAGAATTGGACATACCAATTCAACATGATAACCAGTGAATTTAAATCATATATGACATTAATTTGGAGCATGGATAGTTTTACAAGCGAATTAGTCAAAATCCAAGTCATTTCTAACATGAAGTGTGCTAAATTAATTGTGAGCTAAATAAAATGTGCTGAACATGTCACCATCTCCAGAAAAATAAACCAAGTAAATATAAGTCATAATTTTCAAATCAAGAAGCACGAGTCTAGACTTGTGAAAGCTTAAATCTTTGGTTTATGAATTAACTCATCAAATCAACTAATCAACTTAGTAAATTAATTATAATAATGATGGTGGTTGTGATGACATAGTTTTTTATTTTATTTTATACTGGTTTTGTTAAGTTGGTAAATTATTTTTTAATAAAAAAAATACAGAGTTTCAAATCATATTTTTTTTCAAAATCAATCTTTGCCTAACCAATCTTGATTGAATCCATTGACTTTTCATGAGATGAAGTGGATTTTGCTGGATCAATCTTTTACATGGTTGAGCTTTAAATTTAACTAAAATCAAACCTCGAATCACCGGTTCAACCTATCTTGCCATGCTAGTCTTGACAACAACGATCGAAGCTGGATTATAAGCGCGCGCAGCCAGCACAAGGCCAAAAGCTCTCTCGAGCATGAAGACCTCAAAGCTATGTAGCAATTAAGTACAGTAAATTAACGACTGGAGCTCCCTACTAAAAAGATGCAAATGCGTGCCCTGATCAGCACTTGAAATGCGTGCCCTGATCAGCACTTGAAATGAGACTCGTTTTTATCAAGGTGCATCTGTATATAATCTGATGGATGAAGAGGTGATCCAATATCCTCAGCTCATTGGCCCGATCAATCATGATAACACAATAATGCATTTGTAGGCCGCTAGTCAACAGAGAGATACAGCGATAAGACTTGGATTTACAGTAGGTTACCTAAAAGGACAGAATACGTGTCTCCCGCATTCGACGGGCGGGAAGGAAACCCGGGACTGTCAGACAGGGAGAGGGAGAGATACTATGCCACGTGGCGGAGTCTAAGGAAGTGGAAGACTGGTCAACATGTCCGTTTTTGGAAAGGTAAAGGATTTGGGACCCACCACTTTCCAGAAAAACTGGTGCGTATTACGTCATTTTCAGAAACCCAAGTTGGCCACTTGCCATCCTGTTTTTGGCAGGCTTTAGGGTTTTTGTTTTTCTCCCCCCACTTTGTTCTCTTAAATTCATTTTGGGAATACAGAAGTTCTTTAGTCAAAACAAGGGCACAAGACGTTGCAAAGTGTAATGTTATATAATTATTAAAAAATAATATAAATTATATCTTGAATTTTTTTAAAAAATTTAAATTATTGAATTGCATTAATTATTTAACATGGTATTAAAATTTTAATGACCAAACAATCACGAGTTCGAATCTCATTATTCTTATTTATTTTATAAAAATTAAACAAAAGGTTGTATGAGTATATCGAAGTTTCAAGTCTAAAAATAATATAAATTATATTTTAAGATTTTATTTTATAAATTAAATTTTTTTATTAAATTAATTCTTAAACATCTATTAATTGTTTACGTTAGATTGAAAACATGATGTTTCGAGTTAACTTATTTTTCTGTATTGCATAGAATATACTGTGCCCGAGTTTTATATATATTCTAACAAGTTTCTGATTTTTCACTCATTTCAACAATGAATAATGTCCTTGTATTATATGATTTTCCCACTCTGTTACTTTCATGCTCACCGATCCAAATTGGGAGAATGTTTGGTTCAAGGGATTTATACATAAAATATTCTGGTTTAAGATCAGCTTTTTAAATACATTTAGATCTTGGCAAGGGATCTGCTATGCATAATATATATGATTCAACTTAATTCTCTCATGTTTGGTATCCTTGCTATGAATCCGAATCTCCATGCAGGTTGGCTGGGGTAGCTAAGACTTTACGATTATTTTTATTTTTTGGTTTTTTAATTAGTTTTATTCTAATTATTCAGTTACAAATTCATTTATATATATATATAAACACTATTTAACAAATTTCTATTTTTTATACGAAAGAATCATGTGTTATTGAAGTACTTTAGACTTAAACGAAAATACAAAATCATCAAAAAAAAAAAACGAGAAATAAAATCACACGAGAAATAACGAATTAAAATTCTGGATCGGTGAGGAACATTAATTAACTTATTCTGACTTAATAGAGAAAGGCGCCATTCCTATAATTCATATGCCTAAAAAACTGTGCTCTGCAACTTGACAAGCTATGGTTAAAAAAATAGCGTTTGTCATTGAAAAATGGAAGATATATATGATTAGCTTTTCCTAGTCTCTTGTCAATATTAATTCAGATCAAACCTTCTCTCATAGTGCCAGCTAGATCTATGATCAGTTCTTGGACTCCATTTCAATTAGGTTAATTAAACGAGCAATTGTAATTCATTCACCCTTAATTTCAACATATATATATATATATATATATGGTCATATTTACTGTAGAGAATCTTTATTCACAGCGCTACTATGCATTCTCATGCCAATAGGTAAGTCATGGCAATGTCCTTTCTGCTCTTGAATTGTTAACCTCTACCAGTGGTTTTGTTTGATGATCAAATAAAAAAGTGATGGCATGGAATATTGGCAACCTGGACTGATTGGTATTCGTAGGGTTCTTCGCAAAAGCATGGAAGAAGAGATTGTTTTTAGACTTCCAAATTAAACACAAAAATGAAGATGTCATTTGAGTATTTATTTTGATATAAGATATGGGAATCAATTAAAATAAAGGAAATCGGGCACAGTACTACTGTCTGTACAAATTAAGTCAACTATTTGAATTCCATTTACTATATATTCTGGAATATTGTGGAAAACATACATATTTTATTTTATTATTAAGTAGAAAAAGAATAAAAAAATTGCAGAACATGTTAATCATTCAACGGAAAAGATATCAATCATAACACACAGCACTATTACAAGACGTGTTCATCATTCAACGGAAAAGAAGGGGTGAAAATAAAAGTGTAATTAAATTTAATAACTGAGCTCTGTAAATAGCTTTTCTACCCAAAAACAAATTGAACGGTTCTGAAGTAGGATGCATGGGTACATTACGATTGATAATGACAGATTAATTAAAAAGAAAATGTATAATATAGGGATGAAAGTAATATTGTTTATATTTGTTTCCCAATTTTCAAATGCGAAGAAATGACCTACAAGCTAGAGCCATCTTTTGGTCCCGGAAACTCATCAAAAAATATTACCTATGTCAGCTTGATGCTCGCTTGCTCGCTCCTGTTGGATCATGGGGAAAATGTGGAGAAACATAAATAAAATATTTTAATCATTAGAGGAATA
>Ga0325414_1005913_pt1 | contig 12938 bp, 6 predicted proteins | sample PopdelMetagenome_8_FD_206183 | JGI IMG/M metagenome (GOLD analysis project Ga0325414, IMG submission 206183) | Populus deltoides microbial communities from Bellville, Georgia, United States - Leaf-PdKOR-R3 | ecosystem: Host-associated > Plants > Phyllosphere > Phylloplane/Leaf | place: USA... | reverse complement strand
CCATCTTCCATCTTCCATCTGTCAGCCATGGCCAAGCCCAGTGTGCAAGCTATTTCTGGTCATAAGACCCAAATGTCCCATGATGCACTTTAGCTATTGCTCAGAGGCAAGGACTGCAATCTGACAATTTTCCAAAATTTCTAGATCCCACCTGCCATCCAAGCCAGACAATTCATGGTGGCTATTTAGAGGTGTTTTGGGGGTGGAGAGATTTTTTTTAAAAGTATATTTTACTCAGAAAAAATATTAAAATAATATTTTTGAACTTTTAAAAAATTATTTTTGAAAGTCAAGGCTGTGGATCGTTTTTCTCAGCCTGAAAAATATTTATGCGCTGACTGTTGAATTGAATTATTGCGAAGTGTCATTTAACTGAATTGACTATAGACTGCGGATGGTTCGAGCATCAGTACAATAAACATGGCACAGTGGCGCAACAACTCTCCTAAAACCAGGTTCTGGTTTGGATTCTGATGCATGTGTTTAGCACATTTCATCAATGCCTCCCTTTCATCACCCTAAAACAATGAAGCTGCCGTAAGGTAAATTTAGGGTTATGCATGCTTGACCCCATTATTAATTGCGGGCCCAAAGGCAACAAAATGAGGAATCAAGCTACTGGCAGTCAAAACCATTGGCTCTCTGATTGAAAGGAAGAATCATAGGAAAACAGTGACTGATTCCTCAAATCAAATGAGATTGAACACTAACTAATTCCAGAAATACAAGAATAAAAACTGACAATACAACACACCATTGCATTCCACACCCTAAAAGCACAATGGTCAAACCAACAAAGACTTTCAAGCAACCCCTCTAAAGTTTCCCCATATTCCACATAATATATAGTTCGGAAGTTGAATAACCAACCATTGGGTCAGCAATCACCCCCAGCACTCACCAAATCAGTTAATCTTCCATTTCCTAGGTTTGGATGGAGGTCAAATCCACAACTATGATTGTCGGTTCTCAGTTGTTAAGCTGCCACTGCTGCTCACACCACCCACAAGGTTAGATTCCCCCACTCTAGCTGCCAAAGCAAGAACTTCAGGTGACATCTCCCAGCTTCCACTTTTTCTTCCCCAACTCGATCGCCTAGGATGCAATCCACCACGGTCCCCAACTTCATCTACTGTGGTCCTGATATCCGGGGATAACTCGCCTAGTTCACCATCTTTTATGTTCAACCGATCATTGTTGGCAGGTTGTCCTTCGCCATCAGCCATAGCACTCATGTCTCCCCATACAGTTTTCCTACCCATTTCTATGTCACCGACAGCTTTACCCATATTTGGACTCATGAAGCCCCCACCAAGTGTCCGGGTGGGTAATGCAGGTTCCCGGGGCACCTTCGCCCTGAAATTGTTCTTAGAAGGGGGGATACTGGAGCAAAAGATCTCCTTGAAGTTCTCCACAAATCCTTTATAAAAAGGATTTGCCCGCCTATCATAGCGATATCGGAAATTCTCATAAGTGGTCTGAACAAGCAAGGAGAGCATTAGTGAAAGTGTACAGTTGATTACAAGGGAGAGTTCCATTCAGAGAGTGAATGAATGTACTTCTCCATAAAAGAGTTATGAGAAGAGGAACCTTGTTCTCTTACTTGATTTGTGCTGATGAGATACAAATGGAAGGCAGTAAGACCACCGACAAACCACATTGATATGAACGTGTAAACTATTAAAACAATGGAGGAAGGGGTTTTGATCATTGCTTTCCAAGTTGAGATGTTCTCTGATCCCATGATCTTCCTAATGTAGACCCAGCAGAAAGCAAAAACATATATACAAAGAAGGGTCGTTGATAAGACAAACATGAAGAAGAATCGATAATTTCTCTGCACCCAGAAGCATATCAATCAACGTAAGGAGAGATGACACTCAAAAAGACCACCAAGATACCAAACAAAATCCAGCTATTTTCCATGCCAGCAACTTGAGAAAAATTAATTCTAGAAACTTAACATCAGAATCTGCTAGTTTATATACATGAACCATTTAGATTCAATATGTTGATATTTCATTAAGTTTTCAGATTATCAGTAAGAAGTGGTGACCATATGTGTTCAAACACATCAAAGTTTGAGATAGCATCAACAAGAAAGGACTGACAGGTCCATATCAAGTTGAATTTTCCTGGTTAAAGAAAGCAGGACCTAACTTCAAGCTTGGGGTCCATCTAATTGTCACCCTTCAGCAGAAACAGCATTTCAGGAGGAGAGAAGCACTGCAATATAACTACTTATCCTATCCAATTGATAGTGCTGAAGATCATTTTTACCGCTACAGTCACAACCATATAAAAAAAAAGAGGATCACTTACCAAGCCAATACATTGCCCAACCCAAGGGCAGTGATGGTCAAATCTTTCAACACAGTTATTGCATATTGAACAATGCGAGCAGCGAGGTGGTCTGTAAAGCATGCAAGTATCACAATACTTAACCTTCACAGTCATTCCATTGAATTCCACCTCCTTAACACGTGGCAGACGTAATTGTGGAGTCTGACCGGACCCAACATCTGCACTCCCATCAAAGCCTTCAGGTTCTGGTGGATGTGCATTGCGTGGAATTATGCCAGGATCCCTTCCAGATGTTAGCAGGAGAAGAACTAAATCCTGAGACATCAGAGACATTTATGAGCTTCATGTTCAGTATTACAGAAACAGTTTCCCTATCATGCCCAGGAAAGACATTGAAGAGAGATTTCAGGACAGATTTAGAGCTCTCTCCAGGAACAAGATAGCCCTTTACAACACCATCACCATCCTCAAAATTAGGGTAACAAGTGCTTTACATGCATGACAAGAGCTACATAAGTGCACACAGGTCAAAACAGCGTGGTGCAAGGTCTGAAATGCATTGGTTGTAGCAGATGAATCAGAAAAGGCAAAAACAGAATAAAATGGGGGATAATAACTGCACATCCCCAAACAATAAGGACATGGTATGATCCAATCATGGCATTCACATGATATCTTGCTAGACAAGGCCACATAAACTTACATTTCATATCACAAGCTACCCTAGCTTACATGGTAACCCTAACACCAGCCTATCTATATGATATACAAAAGAAAAAATGTAAAAAGGCTTTGGTAGAGACAAAATGAGCATTAACATCTGATGAATTATGTATAATCAGAACACCCTGAAATGAATTATTATGATCAGTTGGCAATTATGGTATAATACTGCAAATACCCTTTTCTAATTCACTTATAAATCTAATTGGATTTGGTTGGTTATTAGTGATTACATAGATGGTCATTCATTGTTAATTCCCTAAAAAAAAATTTATATTCCTAACAGTAATCCAATAGTTCCTCGATTGCTTTAAGCATATAATCATGAAATTAAACCTGGACCCATCAAACTCTAAAAAGATATTTCAGTCAAATTGTAACTAAAAATTTATTTTTACTCGCACATTAGTGTAGTTATCTTCCGATCCATTGCAATATTTTAAATTTCTTCTTGTGCTTTGAAAGAAAGTCTTTTGGGTGAAACTTCATAAGATTTGAACCATACATAGTGCAACGATTTTCTTACAAGAAAATACATTTGCTGTTACAGGAACCTCATCTTATGCAGAACAATACCATTCTTATTCAGTTCCAAAATTTCCTTTCCAGGTTCTCTAATGCTAAACATTTTGCCAATGTGATTACCATTGTAAAAAAAAAAAAAATTGTCATAGTTCACATATGCATGGTCAAATCACAAACTCAACCCAAGGTATTATTGATTTCTAATTTGTTATATTATTATTGTCTAAAGTTGGTTGTTATTGTTAATGTTGTTCTGTAAATGACTATTGATAAACAATAATGATATTGAAAAGATCAAAATCAATATATGTTTAATAATTAAATTTCTTGCTTTTATTTTATTTTATTAAGATTCACATGTTAAGAACATATTGTATCACGAGCATCACATGTGATGCAATGAGCTAGTATACAGAAACACTTACAATGATCTATTTCAATTTTTTTCCAATAATATTTAGGTACATGGTATGCATGTGCGCGTGTGACAGAATACATGATATATGTGAATGCATTTATCATTGAAGAGCAACCTCCTGCTTTTTTGGAGATTGGTTAATTGACAATACCTAGAATGCTATGCAAAGGATTTGCTTGCAACAAGTATGATCATTATTCATAATAAGAAGAGTCTATGCAGTAAAAGCAAAGCGAACATGGTAAGAAGAGGCAACAAACTAGGCTAGAGACAAGCTGGGGTTATGTATTGGATATTCAATGAGATTGCACAGAAAACTTCAGAATGGTAAGACACAGCACATCGACTCACTATCCTCTGCCAAAACTGGTGAAATGGTGACACGTAACAGCATAATGCTATATAATAAACCACCAAACATTTATTCCTCTTGAAAACTCGTCATTCTAAACAACTAACAAAATCAAGAAAGTACCTCAACAATGCACACCCTTGAAGCAATATCTTTTACAGAAGACATTCATCCACTAAACCTGCTCTACAAATTATGATAATCAGTTCCCACAACTCACACCTCTTATCCCCAATCTATATGATTAAGCAATATTTCCTATCCTGTCCAGCTTACAAACAACCTACTGTATATTTAACTTATGCTCTAAATTTCAGCATGGACAAATCTTAATGCCTACCCTTGAACCCCCACCATAACAACCCCCTTTTTTCTCCTGCCATCTTCTTTAGATGGATGAACAAGACTGGTTAAAATTGTGCTTAAATCTTTACTGGTGGCTCTCCAATAATCCCTGGCAGTGTACCAAAATAAAAACTACCCCATCTGGGTTCTCTGATATCTGAACCACATGCCAGAATTGGCTACCACTGTTGCCAAGAGGCTTTGAGGCACTCGCCTAGGCGCTCCGGTGAGGCCATGACGCCTTTATTAGCCTCAGGCGATGAATTTCAATGAAGCGCTGCCAAGGTGAGCGCCCTGTGAGTGGGCACCAGGCATTAAAGCGAGCACCTGCTTGAAATACTTCTTTTTCTGTTGGATTTTTTTTTAACTGATTTATGTTTTGACCTATTTGACTATTTTTTAATTTACCACGAGAAACAACTTAGGGGTAGTTTTGTAAAAAAACAAAGTTTAGGATAAAAAAGAATAAAAAATAATTAAAGTGGGAGACATTCAAGAAAGGACACTTGAAGAGAAACACAAACCACACTTTGCGTTGAACAGAGTCAGAGAACAACAGCATAAGAACAGAACAAGAAAGCATGGATGAAGATGTTTTTGAAGATTAATGAATAATGATTATGATAATTAAGTTTTCTTTTTAATCTATTTAGCTACATACTACTTTAAATTATCTTATTTTGTTTTAAGGGTGAGAAATATAACTTTATACAACTATGTTATGGTCATTTATATTTTCTTTTGATTTTCTAATAATCAAATCTTAATTGGGAAGATATATATTTTAGATTTATTTAATATAATATAATACAATACATATATTTTCTTTTAATCTATAGCATATCGCCTTGGTTCATTCAGGTGTGCACCTAGTGCCTCGTGTGCCTTTTAGCGCCTTTCACCTTTGAGAACACTGTTGGCTGCTATAATCTTCACCAATATAATGAAGGGGGGGAAATACAGGGTCAACAAAAACATTGTTGAAACTGCTATTTTCGATTACAAGGTAAATTAAACATGTAAAAGGAATCTAAATGTGTTTGCAGAGAGAGTGGGAGTGGGAGTGGGAGTGGGGTGTGTGTGTGTGTGTGTGTGTGTGTGTGTGTTGAGCAAGAGAGAGAGAGCTCACATAAATAGTGAACACGACAGCAACTGCCATTATTGATATTCCCCAATCATCTGAAAAATCATCCATCAGCTTTCTGGCGACAAAGATACAGAATAGTGCTACTGGAGCAACAATCAGGAATACAGTCAATGCAAGCGATCTTACATCTGGTCCAAAAATAAACCTTCCTTGAAGAAAAAATATCTGCAGAAGAACATAATTCCAGTAAGTTCTTTGGAAAAAAATTGAAAAAACTCTGCATTCTTAGAATAAGAATGCAATTGTGGTCAATGCTGACTCTAAGTCCTGGGATCAACTAAAGTCTCATCATAAGCACGTTGGAAGCTGAATACTACACTTACAGTTCACCAATCTCAATTTCACATAGTTTGCCACATGGTCAATCAACCACAATTCAATCAATATCAGTTTCACTAACATTATATCACTATTTACAATGAGAAACAGGGTTAAGAAGCTCTCATTTATTGTAAGAACTCAACCAGTTCTTGTTCAGCATCTAAAACCTCTGAATCAAACAATCAATTATGCATGTGATTTTCCTATTTCATCTTTCTTTATTTCTTATTCTACTTTTATTGTCAAATTTCTACTAATCCCAAAGGAGGTAGCATAGATTTATAGCGTGCAGAAGAATAAGTTCATGGATTCCCAACAATCATTTCAATTTCCGATGTAACAGAGAGCAAAATGAGAATCACAAATATTAAATAAACACAAAAAATAATTGCACTTCCACTGGGTGGTTATAAGACCACCCCTGATTTAAGAAAAAGCCAAATCACCCCATTACCATTCAAACAACCCTGAAACTTAAGCTACCAATTTTGAAGTCAAAACCACATCACATATCATTTTTTCCCATCAATCTCTTCGAACTTCTTGTTAGTTTTACTCGCAAAAGTGCATTTGTTTCCCGGGTGCTGAATCTTATCATCACGATATTGACTTAAACAATCCCTTTCCATTTAATTAAAGGCCAAATAACTACAAAACCGAGTTCAACCTTGCCAAATATAGCTGATAATTGGTACACTCAATATTTTACTGAAAGGGGTTCATCAAAATTAGATTTTTTGTTGTTGCTGTAAACATTAACTCATCTGAAACTAGCATTTGTTACATTTTTTTTTATTTGACATGTACAGTTAAAAGTAGCTCTAAAGTCTGCATCTTTTCTTTCTTTTTTTGCTGATTCAGATTCTCATTGAAAAGAAACAGAAAAGGTGTAACAAAATATGAGAATATTGGCATCTATCAGTCAATAAAAGGTTTAAGAACACAATAGTGAAAGAAAAATGATAAATGAGTGACTTACGTTACTGCCTTTCCAAGTTTGATAAACCCGCAAATCACCCGACCCGACTCCATTGGATCCAGTGTCCGATGATCCCTTTGGTGGTGGCACCACATACATTTCTCAATCGAATCTCTCTCTTCCTCTATCTCTATCTCTAAAACTCTCAATTCAAATCCCTCATAAACCCTATAAAACCATTAAAAATTACAGCTTTGACAAAGACTCTCTCTTTATTAGGCTTTCATCAACGTGGTGGGGCGGCTGCCGGCGGTGGCGGGGGTTTTCCAGGTGTGTTCGGGAGTGACAGAAGGAAGGGGAGGGAAGAGTTTGATGTGGTGTGATGTGTATGTGTGTGCATGTGTATGTGGTAGCTTAACAGGAATGGAGAGAGGGTGATGTGGCGAGAAGTGATTGCATGTGGTTGAGTAAGATAGACCGGGGTAGTGGTGGACCGGGGTTGGTTGGTTTTTCAGCTAACAGGGAAACAGAGAGGTGTGGTTTTCACTCTGATTTCTTTTTATCTTTTTTTAACATTTAATTATTATTATTTAATTCATTTATTTGAAATATAAAAACTAATTTAAATCGGGTTTAAAAAAACGAATGACTTTATAAACCATCTCACGACTTTGTTGATCAGGCCACAATCCATATTAACTTTTTATTTTTTAAAATAATATTATTTTAATTAATTCTTGTTAATTTATATTAACCTGAATAAAAAAATTCAAGTTTAATTATTTTTTTAATTTAATATTAATGTCCGGATGAACTTTAACGCATACTTTCTGCCTCCCACTTGAATACTTGCTGGATTATTCACTACTTTTGGTTTGATGATTCAACTTATCTCTCTCCAATTTTCAACTTGGCTAAGCCATTGTCATTTGTCAAGTTTCAGTTTTTTTTTTCTTTTTATATTTTTTTGTTTCCATGTTTAATTTAAAGTTTGTTTGGTATCACGTTAACGGTTATTTTTTAAAGTGTTTTAACTTAAAGATACATCGAAATAATATTTTTTTATTTTATTTTTTATATCAATATATCAAAATAATTTTAAAATATAAAAAAAATTAATTTTAAAGCAAATTTTTTTTTAATTTTTCTTAAAAATACTTTTAAAACACCAAAATAAATCATCAAACCTAAACTAAAAAACTCATCAAGTTTCTTTTTTCTTTATCTTGATTAAGAATATTTGCTTCTTTCTTAGATTTCTAGTTTCAAAACCTGAAGTAAATATTTTAAAAAATTTATTAGAATACACTAGTTGGATGTGAAAATAAGTCTTTAAAATCAATATTTTGAACATAAAAACAAAGTTGAATTGAATCACGCCTTACCCTCTCATGAAATTTTTTATTCATAACTCTATCTTGTAATTAAAGAAGAAGAAGAAGAAGAAGAAGAAGAAGATGATGAACACGAAGAAATCAACAAGAAAATCCAACCACGACAATATCTCCAATTTAACCACTCTAGCAGCCCCGTAGAATCATACTTAGATGTTTGTAGCACATGAATATGAATCTCAGATACCTTTCAGATACTTATTTCAAGTGGTTTAACACTTGTTTTCCTTAAATAAGATTTTGAATTTAAATTTTATTAAAAAAGCTTTAGTTTTTAGTATGTCTTTTCGGTTCTTCGATCAGATTAGCTGGAATTCAGTTGTTTTCTAAACACAACCGGGATTTAGACCCCAAAAAAAATTCAGATATCTGGTCTTCTCATGGGTCATTTTCTAACTTCATTTCTGGAAAAAAGTTATCTCTCGTGTTCGTGGAGCTAAATCTCACAGTGGGGATCCATGCTAAAGTTCTTTCTAGCTCAAGAACAGTTATCTCTCGTGTTTGAGCTACACGGATCGATCTTCCATGTAATTATGTGTCTTTCCAGTTAATATTGTGTGCCAGAGCCTCAAAAGAGAGGTAACCTACTTTAATTATCAGTTGTGTAGCCTACGGTTCTATGCAATAAGTAGTTGTTACTTGAAGAAAAATTTAGCTCAACGTACCTTGACTGTGAAGCTTGTGATTCCAGACTAGCAGGCTAGGTAGTGCCCCTTCAGCTGGTATTTACTAAGGATTAAGCAATATCTTACGAGTTGGAGCTGCACGCTCTTTCTTTTTATCCAGAAAAGTAAGTATGAAAGAGAATTACAAAATCTTGAGATAAATGGACGAGGCACCATTAATCAAGTAAAAGAACAAAATTTGTTTCTTTTTAACAAAATTATTAAACCCCGCTACTCCATGATCCAATTCAACTCTTGCTTTACAAGTTTAATCCGGTCGACTTAAGCTAAACTAAAATAATATCGTTTTATTTATAAAAAAAAATATCAAACCAAGTTTTGAAAGGTTTTTAACCTAGTTAAGGCTTGACTCATTGGATCAACTAGGTCAACTCTCATCTAGTTTAATCTAAAACTAGTCTTGTATCAAAGACTGGGGTAGCTAGTCACTGAAATGACCCATCAAGCTAGGTTTAATAATACTGTTTTCATTGAAATAACTCTTCAAACTAGGTTTAATAACACTGCTTTTGAAGGTTTTAGTTTAGACAATAATTTATTAATTACTAGACGTGGGTTAACACTACGCCACGGGGCTACATTGTTTTTTTAATATATATAAAATAATATTTAGGTGTTGTAAGCGTGTTTTAAAGAAAGAAAAAATATATATATCTCGGGTTATAAACCCGATTATATTAAATAAGTTGGTTTTATTTTAATTAGATGAAAAGAATTAGCAATGATAGCAAACAAACCAAAAAATTAAAAAAAAAATGATCAAAATAATATGGAAAAAAAACAATGTAGTTTAATTTTTAGCCAATTAAATATAAAAGAATGAATTGGATAAAACATGGACAAAAAAACATGGCTCGATTTAACCCGAGTTAGTATGACAAATATGAACTTGGGTAATAAGAAACGAGTCAACTTGGGTAAACTCTTCAAACCTGCGATCCAAGCCATGATATTGAGGCATTCCAATAGAAAATAAATCAAAGGAAATAACAGAGCCCATTTTTTTTAAAAAAAAAGTCGATTGATGAAATCAGAAGAAAGAATAAGTAAAAAAAAGAATAAGGATGTTAATCCGCATTAACTGTTCAAACTCATGACTTAAATTATTAGACTAGAAGCATTATGCATGAAAAAATCATGAAGCCAAATATTAAAGGAAAAAATTAAAGAAAAAAATTAATTATAGAAAAGGACACAAAACAAAAGTAGAAATTAAAAGAATGGGGATAAAAATTTAAAAAAAAAGATAACAAAATCGAAAAGAAAAATCACTTTAATAAAACGACTAAAAAACTAAGGACCAAATTAGAAAAAAATAATATACCATAAATTTAGATTGAAAGTTAAATTGAAAACCAATAAAACTTTTACAAAAAATCCAAGAAAAAAAATAAAATTCAAAAGAATAAGGTCTTGGAAAAAATAATATATCACAAATTGGGATTAAAAGATGAAATTAAAAACAGATAACACTTTTACAAAAAGACCAATAATAAAAATAAAAAATCAAAAGAACAAGGATTGAAGTTGAGTATCAATAACAAAAAGAACCAACCTGTAGTTTTTTAGATAGAAAATAGGAAAGAAGGAAAAAAACTCCACCAGTGATAAACCTCCCCACCATTGTCGGCAAGCATCATACCAACAAGAAAAGAACACATCAACACTTCAGCAACATGATGGAAGGGTATTTTTTACCATTGGAAAGCGCTGCATGCGCTATTATAAATGTGTGGGTGCCTCTCATGCACTGGCAGATGTGCTGCACTTGCCAACAACTTTTTCAATTTAAATAATAATTGATTCTTATTAAAAAAATCAAATTACCTTTGATGAACATGATAATAACAAAAAAAAAACAGAGTGAAAGACCAAAAGTCCCCTAAATGTATGATTTATTTTTTTATTTAAAATATAAACTTATTATTTTAATATATTTTAAAAAATAAAAAAATAAAAATACCCTTTACTTAATTTTTCAGAAATTTATCTTGGAGGGTAATTATACTCTTACAATGACAATGACAATGAATAGTAAAATATGTTTACCTTTTTTGTAATTTTTTTTTTAACAAAAAGAGAGATCTGAATGCAAAACATAAATTATATTTCATTCATTTTGTACATTATCTGTATTATAGATATGTGGTCTAATTTGTTTGTCCCATGAAGCATTTAACGGGATTTGGTCTTGATTATCTATGAATCGGTGAAGTTTTAATTGAAAGATAATATTTTGCTACATATTTGTAATTTGATGGACTCTGAAGGACTATTCTGCTACATAGGTTTAGTATATTTAAATTCCTTCCTGGTTCTTATAGTTTTTAAACATTTCATTTCAGTCCTTGATGTCAAAATATGTTTATTTTGGATTTTCTTTATAGTTTATTCAAACTTATGAATGCTTCAATATTTTCATTTATAAATTACTGTTGGCTCTAATTTTATATACGACTTTAAAATCACAAATTAGTTGGTAATTATTATATATGTATACTTATATTTAATTATTTATCATGAATACACTAGAGTTGTTGATATGGATTTAATTAATATGGTCAAAATCTAAGAAATTAATAATAAATAAATAACATGGTTTTAATTAAAAAAAAATTAAATTTATCAGGTTAACTTAATAATCTAATTACTTGAATTTTAAATTGCTTGAAATTGGATCCAAGATATTACAACCATTAAAAAATAAAATAAGAGCCCGTTTGTTTTGCATTTCAAAAATTTTTTTGAAATTTTTTTTTACTTCAAATTATTTTATTTTTAATGTTGTTATTTTAATGAATTGATGTCAAAAATAATATTTTAAAATAAAAAATATTATTTTAATATATTTTTAAATAAAAATACTTTAAAAAATAATCTTTATATATTACCAAACCAATAACATGGATTTAGTAGCATCTCTCATGTAACATAAATAGACGAAACAGCACGAAAGTGAAAAATAAAAAATCCAAGCAAGCACAATGATGACACCCTGCTCGTGGCATTCACAGCCATGATGCACTCACCTGGAAGTGTGCGCACTGAGCGTGGGAATTTGCAAAGTCAGGTGGGGCTGTAGCTTTTGTGCAAGCAAAACCGGCTCACTTCCAGCCAAATCCAATAATAATAATAATAATAATAATTCCCTCTTCTATTTAATTTATTTTGCAGCGGCTCCTTCATGTAAAAGCTGTCGGTTCATCATGGCTACGAGCTTAACTTATGGCTCTTTCAGATGAATCGAGCATGGCATTAACTCAGGTGTTACAGTGATGATTATGTTTTCTTTTTCTTCCTTTTTATAAATGAATTTCATTTTGCTTTTTTCTTTTTTTTTTTCCATTAAGAGAATGTTCGAACTAAAAGTGACCCACAAGCTGTGTAGCACTGCAAAGGACCCCTTAGAAAGGATTTAATCAGAAAGGGCTGGGTCCAATTTACATCAATACATGGCCCTAAAAGTCAAACACAAGCCCATTAGCATCCAGACTGCCTAATTGGGCCATAATGGGCGTCCAACATCAATTACCACTTCCATACTAAAATAAATTAATATTGATATATTCAGTTACCCCCTCTTGTCACTTTTTTTTTATATATATATAAAATTATTCTTCCTTAAATTTTTTAATATTATATAAAAATAATTCTCATGCAATTTAATTTTAAAATCGAATTAAATAAGGATTAGGATAAGAAAGTTTCAAGGTTATCTTATTGGTTTGAATTTATTAAAAATGTAAAATAACTCTCTATGTAACCTAAATATTTTTTATTATGTTCATTTTTTTTTTTACATTC
>Ga0325414_1005912_pt1 | contig 12939 bp, 14 predicted proteins | sample PopdelMetagenome_8_FD_206183 | JGI IMG/M metagenome (GOLD analysis project Ga0325414, IMG submission 206183) | Populus deltoides microbial communities from Bellville, Georgia, United States - Leaf-PdKOR-R3 | ecosystem: Host-associated > Plants > Phyllosphere > Phylloplane/Leaf | place: USA... | reverse complement strand
AAGCTCATGGAATTGAATTCAGTAGGCATGCCTAATCCACACAACTCGATCCTTAAAACACTAAGTGAACCTCATAAATCATCTTAAACTTTGCATTGTTTAGTGTTCTACAATAGATATAAAAGGGACAAACATATTTAATTAAAAAGACAGATAAAGACATAAAATAATACAAGGGACATGTTCTCTCTGTCTCCATCGTCTTCGTTTCTTCTCTCTCAAGATAGTTATCAACCATTTTCGAAGCAGGAGGTACGTTTCCACAAGTCTATGACATACAATATCAGCTCAAACAAACTATAGGAAATGCTTTCTTTAAAAAAAAAATGCAAAATGGATGCATATGGACATGCTGATTGATCTCCATACTTCCAGGCCATATTTTGAAGTTTTTCAGTTTAGAATTCAAGTAATTCAGAAGATCGAACAAGAAGTGCAACATAACATCACAGGTAAAGCTAACAAGGGACATGCTAAACCTTGCATGATTAGGATTTATGGATTGCAGTAAGCTGTTATCTGTCAGATTACCTTCCAGCTACTTAAATTGTAACTCTGGTGTTTGTGATTGATTGTAAAGAATAGGGGTTTATCTTTCAAAGCAAATTCAAGAGGGTTTTTAGACAGCGAGAGAGGAAGATAGAGAGACTGATGCAGAAACAAGAGTTGCTGACAAATATTACACACTTAAGAGAGTCCAAAGACAAAAAAAAATGGTGCCCAGAAAGTGCCACACCTCTCTTTCCATTTCTCTAATCAATCAGTACTAGAACACTTTATCAGGTGCCTTCCATGTCATTAAACTTTGAGAAAGTTTGCCGTATGTTGAGTAACATAAAGATTATTTTTTATCATCATTCGCAGTTGGTCTGATTTAAAATTTTTTAAAAAAATGTTTATTTGTAAAGAAATTTTCATTAAAAAAATGTGTTAAAATTATAGGAATTTTTTTATAGAAAAAGAATACAATCTATTATAGCAATTTTTTAACGCTTTTATGTTGATATAAATATTCTTGTATAAAAGAAGAATATTATATTATTTATCATTTTAGTTATTTTAAAAAAATAAAAAAATACTGAGAATCATATAAAAAATATAAAAAATGAAAAAAAACAAATGTTTTTTTTCCAACTCATATAAATTTAGATTGAGAAATGTTATATTTGAACAAAAAATTATGTTCGCCTTCTTCTTTCTTCAAATTTTCAGAAAATCAAAATATTGTTTAAAAATAGTGAAAATTTTATTGAAAAAATGGTGAAAAACAAAACAATGTTTTTTTTCACCTCAATATTATGAATGGCAATTTAATCTAAATAGGATGAATATTAACTCAAACAAATATTTTTTATATAAATAGTTACCTTACCTAATGGATTGTGTATGGATATTATCAAATCCAATCCAAATTTAATCTGAAAAAAAAAAGATATATATATAATAGTAATTTACAGAAATGGTCTTTCGACTTTCTTCAGATGGAAATTTCCAAGTCAAGTTGATGTCTCCTTTATGCGTGTCCTAGCGGCCAACATTTCCAAGTTAAAATCATAATTGTGATTGATATTCCAATTCTTATTTGCCATTACAAAGCTGTATGTTTGCTAAACCAGGCAGTAACAAAACAGACAATGAAGATAAATAAACTACGCCTTCAACTGAATCTTTTACTAGTATACAGTCACAGGGGTCATCAATCCAAGCTAGTAGTCATCGCCCCTCGATATGACCTCTTTGCAGGTTGGCCGTAGCAAGATGGTATGCTCGAATTGAGATACATAACTGCCCTTAACATCACACAGAGGAGGTAAAGGCTGCCAAAGTGAGAAAGGAGGAAGAGTTACTACAGTGGGTATAACAAGTTCATGACACAGCGATAAAACTATACAACGTTATTTCTGTTCTGTGGTCATGATAATAGAATTGCCACCGCTACCTCCATCAGAATAACTGCAGTGTGTACTATATATTACACTTTCAGGCAATCATGAATTTCTAGTTATGGCAAAATTCATCTGAATATGTTCTTCCTATTATTAAACACAAGCCCCCTTATCTGTAGTCTAGAGACCAGCAAACAGACTATTGTGACCTAGGAGGATTGGGGATCCTGGGTGAGTTGGAAGATGATTACTTGGCCATAAACATATTACTTCAACCATATCAGCTGGCATAAAATATGCTTTTTTCTTTTCTTTCTTTTTGTTTTTTTTTTTTTTTGGGGGGGGGGGGAGGCTAAAAATTGAGAAATACCTGAACAATGCCAGAATCACACAGATTCTTGAGTGCCATTAAATATTTATTCTCGCCCAAGCGATCTAAATACCTTCTACAAAAGGCTAATGTGGAGAAGTTCTTATTGATTGTTGCTAGCAGTTGCTTTGCTCTTGGCAACCTCAATGGGATATGGCCAACATCAAAATCTTTCGTGTAATGGCTGCACTCTAGATCTTCTCTTACATATCCTTTCCCTACAGGCACAGCAGAAAAGGACTTGTTACACCCTAGATCACAATGTTCTCCAAGTGTCATCCCTTTTAAAAAAAAAATACATCGATTCCCTGCCATATGAAACAACTATTACCTGTAGATGCAAATGTTTCAATTGCAAAAAATTCACCCTCTTCCATTTTTGTCTGTTCCCCTCCTTTAACAATGGGAACAGATTTTCCAGCATGAATCTGGTAGGGGCCAATGCTGTGCCCATTCAAGTTACGGATGCTCTTAACTGCCGGTGACATTTGAAGTCAGTGCACACGCAAATATGTATTCACAGGTGATTTTATAATAAATCCATGGACATGCATGATATCGAGTGTGAATTCATTATCCATTAAGAAAAATACATTGAATCACCAAAAGTATAATCATTTTCACTGATTCAGAATACGCAAGATCACCAGTTGTTCCTTATCTTTCAACCCTATACAAAGTTATTATTGAAACACAACATTTGCATTGAATCAAGCTTGAACAATCAAATAATGATAAATGAATTATGAGTAAAATGGACCAGCACGATTTAGAACTGGAGCAGCTGAGGACCCCCTCGTACACCCAGGAGCTCTAGATGGGAAAATAAGAACAAAACTTTCACAAGACTAGCTTCCAAGCTACTCATTCATTCCCAACAGAGTTGCAATCTTTAAAGATTAAATGGAATTGTTCATAAAACTGTCAATCAGCAAATTCATTGTTAACAGTTCTATCAAACTCTTGAATAATGCAGCAACTTTTGAAACTTTACTTGCCCAAGGCTGTCTGGGATTGAGTTTTCAAAATCATGGTTAGCATCTAAGACCATGGTATTGAAAAAGCATCAAATTTCAGCTTTATCAAAACCAAGGTTTTAAGTTTATTGAGTTTCCAAAACCATGGTTTTGAAAGGGTTACCAAACATCTACATACCTACTTCTTACTCAACCTGCTTTTCACAAACTCAATTACTCAACCACAATACCAAACAGGTACTAACAAAATTATCTTTGGTTGTACTTTTGCATTATGTGGAGTGATGACACAAAAGATAATCAAATACACTCACAATTACAGTGTACCAAATAACAACTGAAACAACAGCATCAAATAAACATCATACCTTGAAACACCTTTCCATTAATTTCAACCTCGTATGATTCCATGACTTCTTGGATGGCAGCACCAACATCACATAGACGCACATCAATCCCTGATTCCTAAAAAATTAAATAAAAATCAATTCTTAAGCACAAGTTACAAAGTCTTCTAGAGTGGTTAAGGTTTTGAAAACAATTAAAAGAAACTAAATGAAGTCCTTAATCCTCTCAAGGAGAAAAGGCTTGCTTAGAGCCCCTTCTCCAATGATGCACCCCTATCCTGACTTAACTCAGTAAAATCTTCCCCTTCCTGAAAGAAATCCCTTTCAAGATTCTATACTCTTCTAGCAATGGAAATACAGGTGGTGAAAAGAACAAAGTCAGGCAAGCTACAAACACCACACTTTTGAAGGGAGTAAGCAGGTGAATAGGGAAAGCAAGAAAGATACTTTGGTGTGAATTTTTAATGGGGAAGCAATAGAGCACAAAACTTGCCTTTTTTTTAACGTAAGACTTGAATCACACTGAAGAAAAACTAAATGGTCTACATTAAGAATGAGATGAACACAACTTGGGCGCATTACACGGTAATGACAAGATCAAAATTAATTTTCAGGGATCAAAGGTCAGCACCTTGATACCCGTGTTGGTTGCCTCGCGTGAAGCTTCAAGTAGTGGATCAAACATAGGGTTGGATGCCACTGTAAATGCACAGTCCACAATACGTCCTACAAATTTAATAATCACACATTAATTATAAAGGCTCTAGGTGGGAAAGACACTGATAGCACATTGAACCGTCAACTTAGTTCTGAGAAAACATATGAATTAAACCATAAAAAAGGTTGTGCAATAAAGTTTTTACCATCTATATGGGTCCCAAAATCCAATTTCATCACATCATCATACTGAAGCACAGTCTTATCCCCTGTATTTGGGGTCCAATGAGCAGCAACACTAACAATGGAAAAGAAATCAAATAAAAATATAACCATGTAAGGAAAAAAAGGACTCGGAATTACAAAATCCAGGGTATAAAGTTGGCATTTACCAGTTCAGAGAGCATCCAGTAGGAAATGCAATGCCAGCTTGCAGACCATTCTCTGATATTAGCTTACGAACAGTGTTCTCCAAGGTTTCACAGAGATCAGTCATTAACATTCCAGGCTTCAAAATGCTTTTCATATACTTCCGAACCTAAAAACAAGTAGACTGAATTACAAGAAGATGACACCAAACACAGCAGGAATAAAGCTACACATAAGATCTATTAGCAACCTGGCGATGAACTTCCGCTGCCTGGCGAACTGAATTGTACATTGGGTGTTCAAGACGTTCCAATGCTCTTTTCTCTTCAGATGTAGTCCTCCACAAATTACTAAAAGATCAAGTTCCCACGGACAGGAAAAAAGATAAGAAAAAATCAGAACAGGTCAAGTTAGAAAAACAAAAAAAACAAGATGCTTGTCGGATAGACAAACACATTTGATAAACAATTTAACTTTTCATGTCTCAAAAGTATAAATCAGAAACATAAAAAAAACATATATCACTCTGCATTTAACAAATCAAAGTATCAAGTATGCATTGTCTTTTGGTCTATGACTGCTACAGATTTTGGCTAAACTTCAGGTGTATTTGAGCCTATAAGGTTGCACTACTAGTCAAGCTCAGAAAAAAAAAACAGCAATATAATCTTGGCAGGCAGTGAATCCAATAGTCCACAGATACTCACAAGTGTAATCATTGAAATCAAGAGACTGGAAAAAGAATAAGAATAATAATAACATATACTCACTCGTCTTTGTATTGCTGGATTTCACCTTCAGGAAACTCCCCAGAAGGGAAAAGATCCACGACAGGAATAGTGGGTGGATCAGTCTGCTTTGCCAATTCCTTTTTTCTCCTGCATATTACAAGGGAAAAAAATAAGATCATGGGCTACTGAAAGCAAATGTTCAAAGGGACAGGGAATCAAAGATGTCTATATGTCCTCACTTGCTTTTGTTTTTCTTCTTCTTTTTCTTTGTAGCTTCTGCAAGAAAACAGTTACCAATGCACACAATATCATATGTCAGCACCATTACCAAATGAAATCATCTCAATTGAGAAAAAAAAAACATCTAGTGTTTACTTATATCTCAGAAAACGCCGGTATAGGACAATGAATTGATTCTCATATGACAGGATTCCCCAACATTGATAATGTGATCAGTGTCTGTCTTCTCAAAGCTAAATTAACAAGCATATAGAAGAATGACAAACTCTATATATGCCTAGCTCTGCTGATAAATTGTATTTTCAAGATTTCAAGAAAAAGATCGTGTCTTCACTCTTTCAGTTCTTTCGAAACTTACGCCTAGAGATAAAACCCTTTCCCTACCCTACAAAACAGTTCAAAAACGATAGATTAAGAAACTTTAAGCATAATCCAACAACAATAAACAATCACCTTTGGTCTCTCCTTCCTCTTCTTCTCCTTCTTCTTCTTGTATTACTGAAAAAACATCAGAAGATTCACCGTTTTCCTTGCTGACCGAAGCCTCTAAATTCCCATTTTTCTCTTCTTCTTTAGTCCCATTTTCTTCAACCGGGACTTGGGATTTCAAGTCCTCACTTGCCATTGTTAAAGACCCCTTTAACCAAAAAAAAAACAAACGATTCACATATTTTTTGACCCTCAAAATCATTCAATTTAAACCCAAAAAAGTTGAATAATTTAGGAAACAAAAAAATAACCAAAAACCTGATTTTTTGTTTACCTGAAAGGTGAATGTGAGATCGAGCTATGTCTTAATATTTTTGAGATAAAATAAGTGATCGATGATTATATGCAGAGAGGCAGAGCTGAGAAGACAAGAAGAGCTTGAGCTTGAGCAGCTTAAACTGGAAGCTATTTTGGATTGTAGTTGACAACGAGCGCGGTTTTATTGAAAGAACTATAAAAACAATTTTCTTTGTTGGTTACCGTGCGGGGAAAGCAATTTCCTATCGAACAATTTTCTTTGTTAGTTAATATTATATTATTAAAAAAACTGTAGCTAGCTATTGCTAGAAAAATATTTCACTTACAAAAGCGACATCATAATATTTATGTATTAAATGATTTGAAAATTTACAATGTTTTTTCTTTGTTTTTTGCAATTGAGTTTTTTTTTTATCTGTAAAAGAATTTTACATGCACAGACAATATCATAATGGTGCATTAAATGCTTTGATAATTTACCACTATTTTTTTTCTTACACTCTTCGTTGCTTTTAGCTCCAGTTTTGTTTTTCCAACAACTTCTTTAATTTGTGTGTGTTCGTTCTTTTTCTTTTAATTATTGTGGTTTTTATAGCTTCTTAATTTTATTTTATTTTAACTCACAGGATGTTTGCCCTCTTTCCAATTGCTTTGAAGGGTTTGCTTCTTCCATTGCACTCAAGAGAACACTCACTTTCTAGCAGCTTTTTGTTTGATTCCTGGTGATCAAAATTCCCAAGTTATTTCATTGTTCTTTGTCTTTCTTTTCATCTACTCTTTTTAATGTTGTTTTTTTCGATGCGCATGGATTGTTCATTTAGTTACTGGTGATCGAAATTGTCTGCTTATTTCATTGCTCTTTGGTTTTCTTTTCATCCGATGTTTTTAAAGTTAGTTTTTTTCTTCTTCTTTCTGGTTTTAATGGACTCTTCATATTTTTTGCAAGGCTGTCTTTTTTTCATTACACCTTAGACAACATTGGATTTTGCTTGAGCCATTTTGGTTTATTCTGCAAATAATATACACTGCCAGGTTTGTTTTTCACTTTTGTCGAGTTCTTTTACTTTACAGACAAAACAAAATGCAAAGTTTCAGAATTAGTATGTAAGCATCCAGCTACGCCTATATGCTGCTGGATTTTGCAGAATTGACCTGTGAACTTAAAGTCTCAGGAATTATAGAATATATATAGATAATTAACCATGGTTACGAGACTCAGTCTGGCCTGGCCTGTATGTTAACATGGTGACTATTGACTCATGACCACATCCGGCAGATGAAAAATCTTTTTTTTACCAAAACGAAGTTGTTTTAAGTTTTTTCTAGGGAAAAAAAAAGAGACAAAGGTTAGGTTAATCCGAAATGTTTTTTATATATACAGCGCGGACATGCTGCAAGATATTTTTGTTTTGTTCCTATTTCATGCCTCTCCATGTAAACTTATTTTTCAATGTTGTATTTTACCAGTTTTAATCCTGCATTCCTACACTTTTCCTTATAAACTCTTAACATTTCTTATAACATCTTAACATGCCAGCTCTGTTGTTTATATTTGATGTGAGATGATGTTGGTTCTACACCAACAATTCCAAAGAAGCAACGCCTCTCCATTTCATCTCCTGAAAAGGTTTGCATCTACAATATCATTTAGTTCTCTGTATTGCTCCACCATCTTTGTTTAACAAAAATTAATTCAATCACAATCAGCTATATCATTCTCACTTTCTAATTGCCTTTTTTTTATGAACTCATATACTCAGCAACAATTACATCTGTATTTCTCATTTCTTATTTATCTTCAAAAATATTTGATGTTTATTGCGTTAGGAAATATTTATAGCTTACGGTTACACTTATCTTTTGCTGTAGGAAAAAAACTAGCATTAAAATAATCAATGCTTTCTTATCCAACATCGCAAGCTGATTGGACGTTAAAAAATATAAAATATTTAGATGTAAGCACTTTTGTTTTACTTGAATTTAACTCTCTTTACTTAACTTTTATAATAACTTTTATAATTTACCAATAACTTTATAAATATCATGTTTTTGCTATATAATATTTCTGATTATCATATCACTGTTTATTATAATAATTAGAACCATATTTTACTTTAATAATAATAAAAAATAATTTAAAGCTAATTTAAAAAAAAACATTATTGAACAGAAATGTCAAACAAAATTGAAATGATTTTTTTTAGGATTTAACTTGTTATTTTATTTTGTTGAGAGTTATATTTTCATCTTTAAACTTCTATTAAAATCAATTATGTATTTCTTAAATGTAAATCTTTTCTAACTATGAGCTAAATTATGAATTAAAATTATATAAAGACAATTCAAGGTAAAAATAGATGAAGATTCACCATGAAGTTTGGAGGTTGATGATAGATCTTTTTATCTTTTCCATCATGTGAAGGTTATAGTTTTTCTATATAATTTGTCTGTAATCATATCCTTGATTTGTGTTTGAATTACCAATTTTTTTTGGTTAATTATTTTTTTGTAATAGTTATCAATTCATCATGGTAAAATCATTTTTTAAAAATATTGTTCAAACAAAATCAATCAATATCTTTTAACTCTTAAATCTGTTTTCTTTTGAAATTAATAATTAATAGAATTCCATCAAGTAATCTTCTTTGATTATTAATAATATAACATCTTTGGTAGTATATCTACATCAAAATATGTTTTTTCTATTATTTGTTATTTCTCATGAAACTAATGAAACTAATAGAATGTACAAAGTTATTCCATTTAATACTGAACTTAAGTTAGGTTAACCCAAATATTTTTATATTAAAAAAAAGTTTAAACAATATTATTTTCCAAAGAAAAATATTAACTAATTTTCATTGGATCAATTAAGTTATTAATTAACTCATCAAATTAATCGAGTCATATTGATTCAACTTTAAACTAACTTTGTTTAGAGCTAGCCTTCGCTAAAAAATGGATTCATCGAGTCTCAAATTAACCAGCTACGGGTGTTGTAGCATTTACCAAATTAAAAGGATAATTAAATGGCATGTGAATTTTATTGTAGCTCTAGATACAGATTATTGTAGATTACGATAGTAAAATTATCATTTTACCCTTTAGTGACCTAAATTTTTTCCTTCAGAGGGGTATTCGAGTCTTTTTGTTTGGCTTAGTGGTCATTTGAAGATTACCATTTTACCATTTAGTGACTTAAATGTAAGCCTTCAGTTTAAGGGTATTTCAATCTTTTCATTTGACTCAGTGGTCATTTGAAGATTGTTTGGGGTGTTTGCGTTTTTTTCAATTTTTTAACATAGTAAAAATACTTTTTAATCCCTAAAGTCAATAAAATTTAGAACTGTTGATCAAAGATTTTCTTGTTTTTTCACAATATTAGTAACAATAAAAATATTTCATTGACCCTAAGATCAAAAAACGATGAGCTATTGGACAAGGGTATTTCAAGTTTTTGTAATTTTCATGTACAGTAAAATAACGCTTCTAGACCCATAAAAGACAAAAAAAAAAAAGCTTTGTCTTTGGGAGTATTTTTACATGGGCATTTTGTGTAATTAAGAGGACCATGAGAGCGTTTTAGTATTTTTTTTACGTTTCTTTTTTATTTTTTAATTTAAAAGTTGTTGGCGCGTGTTGCACACGCCTTAGCAAGTGAGTGACACCCGTTTTATTAAGGAGGTGCATTTGACGCTTTCCGGTGGAAAATCTGGCTATCCACCATCTAATTAGACACGCAACCATGCATTCTTTAACATGGTGTGACGCGTGTAGACAAATAATAGTTGGATTGTTGTTGGTGATTGATTGCTTATGTTTTTTTCTTTCTTTTCTCTCTCTTGACAACTAAAGTGCACAATTATTCTCTTTGTTTGTTGTTTGTCAATTTCAATCCTCATTATTTTTCAATTTTGTCCTTCAATTACAATTTCTTAGCGGGGTCCATTTACTTAGGCCAACCAAGTTCAAAGTAAACATGGGTTAGTCATGTTTACAATACCCAAGTAAGTTGTGTCTGGCATGTTTGTCAGATCCAAGAAACATGGATTTGACATGGGTTAGATATGTTTGCCAGATCCAAGTATCTTGTGTTTGGTGTGGTTGTCAGACCCAAAGGACTTACGCCTGACAAACATGTCTAACCCATGTCAGAACCACGATGCTTGGATCTGGTAACTATATCAGACTCACATTACTCGGGTCTAACAACCACGCCAGATTCAAGGTACTTGGTATGCAAGGCCCATGGTGTTTACGTCTGACAACCATTAAATTGAATAATTTATTTTGGATCAGCTCCCACGTGACTTAATTTGAAACTCGAACAGGCAAAAAATCGAGTTTATAGGTTTCAAGATCAAACTATTTAAATAGATTTAATGATATTATCAAAAAAAAAATATCTATACTTAAAAAAAAATCTTCATATTTAATTTTTTATATATAAATTTAAAAATAATAGCCTGACTCCGTAACAGAGCACGGACAAATATTCTGGTATACTTGTATATAGGGTTAGCAGATGGGTGAATTGGGTGGGGAAAAAAAAGTATTGCAGGACATTTTATTGTTTGTCTTAACCTTAAAATTTGTAAATCTCTACCCCGACTTGCTTTTGACCCGTAGAATATTCGAGTAAACTGAGCTAGTCAAGCACAATTCTAACCCTCTCTTCCAACATCAATTTTATACATAAACAAATCCCCAATCAACTGCAATAAATTTTAATCAAATTCAATGAAGATGAAATGAGAAGTTAATTTCACCGTCCAATTAAGAAGAATTTATAACTTTCCCTTCTGAATTACTATGGACTAAAGAAAAAGAGGGGAAGCACTAAAAGAGTGCTAGTGTGTGTTTAGAATATTGATAGTTTTTATGGTTACGGTTTATCATCTCTGAAGAGGCTAAGAACTTGAGACTTGCTCTGAAGGCAGCAGAACTGTAGAAGCATTTTACAATTGAAATTCTTCAAGTGCATTGAAGGTGATTCTTACAACTAACACGAGCATCTCTTTTTATTTTATTTTATTTTATTTTATTTTTATCAGAATTGTAGTTTGCTTTTAACGTCTTCTGAAATACCGTTTTGCATCATTCACCAATCCTTGGTGAGAGAACTGCAAAATGGACAAGGAAATAAAATGCAACAAAAGGAAGCTATATTTAAGATATATATAGCTTGTGGAACTGCTGCGGCAGCTGGTGAAATTACAGAACTCTTGATGCGCATTACTGACCAGCAGCAAATGCCTCTACTGGGAATGTTTTGGTGATGCCAGCAAGGCTCTTGAAGTGAATTTTGCCGGTGGGTGGATCATCAACGGTTATCTCATTTACTGGAGGCCATAGCATGAGTTCTTTAGCCTTCACTCCCTTGAGTTTCTTTATCTGTTTTTTGCTGACATAGCCAGTTATATCAGTGCCATAGCTCACAAGCTTGCTGGCCATCTTGAAGTTGTGCTCCACCTTCTTCTTTTGGACGATCCACATGTATCCAGTACTACTAACAAAACCAACTTCGATCACATCTGCAAGAGGAAGAAGTCCCAGGGGAAGTCCAAACTCCTCAAGAAGAGAGATTGCCATTTTAAGCCCTTCCTCATGACCCTTTGCGACAACTCCCCCTTCCTTCTCAGCCATGGGTGATGGATTCTTAGCTTCTTTGCTTAGAATTCACTTTTTAAACTAATTTGTTTGATTGGAGTTGCTTTGAAGTGGTGCCTTAATTATAAAGTTTATACCCAGTGCTCCCTTGCATAAGACAAACTTAACGGAGAAACCAAAGTGACTTGCATTGCATTAACCACCGCCATAATCGGTTTTTTCTTCAAATATTGGCTGTTATCTTTGTTATTTATATGCTTTAAGTGTAATTATTTTGTAATGTTGATTATCTGTAACTTGTCCTCCTTGAACAGGAAAAATATTCTCCTATGCAATCTCATTAGTGCCGTCTTTCCACCCTGAACAAAGGATTGTCACTAACAATTTACAGTACTTGCTCCCGCAAAAGCATGATGTTAAAGATGGCTGGATTGCTTACATTTTATATTGCCGCAGCCATTTCATGTCGCGCATAAGGGATTTCACTCGAATAACGATTCTGAAAATTAATTTTGCTGGGCCTAGAAAACTCGAGTGTAAGTCACTGTTCAGTCATCAGTGCAAGTAAGGTGGATGACAAATTGCAAGGCAGTTTATATAGCCTTTGATTTTCCTGAGCTGTGTTTTGTGTTGCTGCTGAGGCTCTGGTTTTGGTTCTTTGTTAAAAATGAAGTTGTCCTGCACGGAAGTTGGCTTCTTTGTGAGCAATAATACTTCATTCACTCACCAATTGTAAAAGAAAAACCTGTGGCAGGCTGGCAGGCCAAGGCCATTATGGCTTGATGCCATGCAGATCCTATATTGAACTTCTTCTGGGGATATTACCGCTGGATTGTTCGCTTGTAAGAATCATATACTACGAAGAAATTTGTCGCCTCTTTTGCACATTATCTCCTTTCTGTTTTAAAATTTGTATGGATTTTTTTTCCTTCTTCAAAATTAATTTTTTGTTTAAGAAAAAAACTAAAACAATGTAGCTCTCCACCTTGGATTTGGATTATAATA
>Ga0325414_1005910_pt1 | contig 12940 bp, 6 predicted proteins | sample PopdelMetagenome_8_FD_206183 | JGI IMG/M metagenome (GOLD analysis project Ga0325414, IMG submission 206183) | Populus deltoides microbial communities from Bellville, Georgia, United States - Leaf-PdKOR-R3 | ecosystem: Host-associated > Plants > Phyllosphere > Phylloplane/Leaf | place: USA... | reverse complement strand
TAGTGACTATATTTGAGTGTGTTTTAAAAGTTTATTTACTTGAAAATATATTAAATTGATAATTTTTTAATAATTTTGATATATTAATATTAAAAATTAAAAAAATATTTTGATATATTAAAAAAAATACTTTGTATCATAATAACAAATACACAATAAAAAAGAATTACTCATGCTCTCCATTAGATAAATGACAAAAAGAAAATATTGATTCTCATTTTTATTTGAGAAAGTGAAATACAATTGTGAATTAATTGAAAGAATTTTTTAATGATTATAATTATCTAGTCTAAAAAAAAAGGTGTCATGTTTGTTTTTTAATATAAATTAGATTACTCACACCACATACATAGGTGGTTTGGGATAAACCACTTCCTTCATTTTACAAAAATGACAAAATGAATTCAAATCATAACTTTGTGGTAACTTTATTTTTTATGATCTAATTTGCAAAAGGTGTTTTTCTTGAAATTCAATTTTTGGAAAATTATTTTTCAAATTTTTTTGTGTTTGTTTGTTACTAGAAAAGTTGGTTAACAGAAAACACTTTCCAGTCAAAGAAAAATTGGGCTTGGTTTCCAGAAAAGTGTTTTCTTCAAAAATTTGGATATAAAACACTTTCCGGAAGTTGTGAAAAATTTAAAAATGCCATATTATTTATTAATTATATCAAATTTGATCCTCAAACTTTTGATTGCTATATATATTTTGTTTTGAATATTTATTTTCAATTTCATTTCTTAAAATTTAATTTTTATATTAACTTTCATCCTCATTTTTATAATTGTTATTTGTTTTTCCCTTATCATTTTTTTATTGACATTTTTTATATATCAAATTTGATCCTCATTCTTTTGATTGCTACTTATTTTATTTGAAATAATTTATGAAATGTTAATTATTATTATTTTAATTTCTTCATCTTTTAATTTTTTATTTTTTAGATTTGATCTCTATTATTTTTATTATTATTTATTTTATTTGAGATAATTTATGAAATTATATTTTTTTTTTCAATTTCATTCTCATTCAACTTTTTAATTTGTAAGATTTGTTTATCATTATTTTAATAAACTTGAGAAAAATAAAACATTAATAAATTATTTTCCAGCTCATTTTCCATGACATAACTAAACACTGGAAAGTGTTTTCTAACTTATTTTTCACTACACTACCAAACATCAGAAAATAATTCACTTTTCCGGAATTTACTTTCCAAAAAAAACTACTTTCCAACAAACAAACGGGATCTAGATTGGTTCTCGCACTACGAAACTGAATGTACATGTTATAGCCATTGTAAACATGTATTTTTTAAAAACAAATCTAATTACCCGGGATAAAGTCCCAAATATATATATATATATATATAAAGTGAGCATAATAACATGGGGAAAAAATTGCATGCCAGAGCAAAATAAAAATGATATTGTTTAATTTTTAACCAGTTAACATAGTGTTTGAAAACAAAATTAAAACTATGTTTTTCAAAAATTAAAATTTTGTTCTTGTTTAAAATTAATCTTTTTTTATTTCTGGATTTTTTTAATGTCTTGATGTCAAAAATATTTTTTAAAAAAATTATATTATTTTGATGAATTTGCAAGTGAAAAATACTTTGAAAAGCAACCAATATTACACTTTCAAACACCCTCTAAACATAGAAGGACAAAACAAGGTAAAAAAAAGGATAAAAAGCTTGTGTGAGCCAATCCAAGCCAGCACGGTACACTATTAAAGGGTAAACTAGTCTGAATTAACCTGACAAACTTGTTTTTTAGGTAATGAGATCGAGATAATTTGATAGAAAAATAAATTAAAGATAACCACAAAGACATTTAAAAGAATATAATGTCGTATGACGCTATCAAAAAAGAAAAAAAAAAGATGTCAACCCTTGTTAATTTTCAAACTCGTGACCAAGGTCATCATACCAAAAACACTATACATGAAAAAATTACAAAGCTCAATCTCTAGAAAATGCAACGTTGAAGGATGACTAAAAAAAACATTGGATAAAAATTCAAAAAATAGCAATTAAAAGAATGGGGGTTAAGATTGTAAGAAAAAATAAAATAAAGGGCAGTAATGAATTTTTAAATTCAAAGTTAAATTGAAAAGAATAAAAAAAAAAACAATACACAAATAACTTGGATTGAAAGGTGAAATTAAAAACAATAAAACTTTTATAAAAAGTCAAGAAAAAAATCAAAAAAATCAAAAAAATATGAATCAAATTGAAAACATCAATACATGATTAAAAAAAAAATTGAACATCTAGAATTTTTGTAATGTGTTTTTTTACATACAAAAAATCTTAAAATTAAATAGAAAAACTTATAACCACATATAATTACATAAATTACAAACTATTTCTTAAATAAATTTTTTTAAAAAAAGCCATCAATAATATTTAATATTTCAATATGAGTCATTTATCCAGTTGTGTTTGATAAATATATTTATGAAAATAAAATTATAATAAAAATCAATACACACATAAAAATTATTAAAATAAAACAAAAGGAAAAAAACATTTATACAGGGCTCCACATTTTAAAAATATTGTAAAAGAATAAATGTTTTTTTATTTTAAAAATAAGTTTGATCTATATAAAATATATATAAGAAAATTAAATGGCTTTTTAACCAAAAGGAAACACCCTTGAAACTTTCTTTAACCAATCATGATATAAAAAAATAGCCTCGTAACTTATAATTAACCCAAAACTAAAATTTTTTTAGAATTTGTATATGATTTTTTAGGTATTTTCAAGATAAGAAAATACTTAATTTTAACTCCTCTCATTATATGAAACCATTTGATCCAAAAATCAATCGTTTTAGTGTCCGGAATCATCTTTAACAATAACTTTCTTTCCCTTAACAGGAATTCAGCGACAGCCTCTCTTTTCTCCATCGAAAAAGGACTAAAAAATGAAAATGATGGTACCAATGTAATGTTTAAAAATTATAGAGATTGGTTATATAATAGCTAAAAAAAAATGAGAAACTAAAATGAACTTTGAAAATAAATTGCAAAGCCGTCATTTATGTTCCCTTGTTTTTTACATAAGCAATCTTTTTTTTAATTCAACACACGCAAAAAAAAAATGCAATTGAGCTCCAATCTTGATTCAAAAGGGCCTAATTGTGGAAAAAAAAGATTCAATGATTAAATTAATTTTTTTAAAAAAATATTTACTATTACACTCCATAGCGAATTGTGTAAATTATGAAAGGATGAACATTAAATAAAAGAAAGCTACAGTAAAAAAACCAAACATTTTATATATTCTGTTAATTAAATTAGTGAAAATATGAATCATATTTCACTTGATTCGATTCCTTTTCTGTTAAGAAAAGTTTTTAAACCTGACTCCAGTTTATAACTCTATCTAGACTTCAAGTCATAGCTTTAGTTAGTTAACATGAATCAATCAAATTTTAAGACTTCTCTTAAAAAAAAAATTAAGATAAAGTCTTTTTTAAATAAATAAAAAAAGTCAAATTAAATTTTGACTTGTTCTTCACCTTTTTTTTTTTTTCTCTCTCTCTCTATCTAACCCGAATCCTTAATTGATAAGAATACTTAAATAACAACTTGATTATCGATTAATAATGCTTTTAAGACGTTCAAACCCATAAGAAAAGGCAATAATTCTTTTGATTTCAGACGTAATTAAGCAAATGGATTAGTCATAGGTTGCCAATAAAGACCATTTGTGCTTGGTGGGACGCTATCCTAATACTTTCAATCAAAATCAATCAATATTATTTCTTTTCAAAAAGAAAAAAAAACATTTTGAGTTTAAATCTTAAAATTAAATTCTTTTTAATGAACAGGTGCGAGTTCAAGATTATTTAGGAAGGGATTTGGTATTGGTTAACATACAAACGAGTTCAAAAATATATTTTATTGTAAAAAAAAAAGCTTGATTTTTGAGTTTGAAATTTAAAATTAATATTCAAAAACTATTAATTTTTTGGAGTTTGAGTAGAAGTTGATTAATTTTTTTTATGTTTTTATTTTTTTTATAATTCAGGGTACCCGAGTCAGTTTAAATACATCACGATTAATTCTTGAACTCATCGAATATCTTGGAAGCTTTTGTAGTCGATTAATTGATTAATGAGATAGTTGAAAATGGATGGATCAACCCACTTCCTTGGCACTTCCAATTGTTTAAGAAGTCAAATTTATATCCTTTTTCTCAGCTATACTTTCCGTGCTTTCTAAAACCATCTTCCCTGCCGATGGCTTTGCTAACAAGTAACCAACTTGATTCTTGCTTGCTCTTTTGGGTTCTCCTGATCTGGGAGGAATTAGCATAAGCATGACCTCCTTGTATTTACCAAACGCTGGTTGTTTTCCGTCCAAATTTGGAGTTATTTCGCATACATGCTAGATAAGTGACTGTTTTTCTTTAACATAAAAAAATAATAATGTTCAAACATTGCTGGTGTGCTTTGGAAAAGAAAAAAAATTTGTGAATCGCCTCTCTTGAATCTAATAAGATTATTTCATTTACTTCTAAAATAAAATGAATCAATGAAAGTAAATAGACTGGATTTAAAATTAAAAAATAATAATTATGACATGCACATAAAAAATATTTATAAAAAAAATATAACTACAAGCTTAATTCTAAAACAATACAATATTAAATGATAAAATTAAAAAAAAAACAATACGAGTCAACCGAGTTACCATGACAAACTCATGATCCAAGTAGCAAAGCTGGGTTAATCTCATAGAAAACAAATTAAAAAATAATTTAATTTAAAAACATAAAAATCATTAAAAAAAAAGATACACATCACAGTTACTCGAGAAGATGAAGAAAAGAAAAGGGAACAAATTTATCTTTCCAGGATGAGAAGGGCCACCATGAACATCCCCTGTAGACAAGCTTAATGAAACGCCCTTTTTCCTATATTACCCTTTTAAATTAAAACCCTGCCGGCTGTGGAATGTACATGGCTGCGATCAATCTTTGTTGCTGATGGTAACAGGCATGCATAGAAGGAACGAATTGTAAAAGAACTCGAAAGAAGCATGTCGGCCACTCTTTCCTTGGTGGCCTCGTTGGTGGTTGGAATTTGTGGTGCCGACCAAGATCCTGCAATAGCTGCTGGAAAAAAAAAAAAAACAATATGAAATAGCAGCCTTGTTGTTCAAATTTTTAAAATGTTTTTTTTATTTAGAAATATAATAAAATAATATATTTTTAATTTTTTAAACTAAATACATTAAAATGATCTGAAAATATAAAATAATTTTTTTTAATATAATTCTATTAAATTGAGTTACTTGAAAAGCAAAACATAACTCTATACCCTCTTAAGAAAATTGAGTTGCTTGAGAAGCAAACATAACTAGACAATTATGTATTCAATAGTTTTTTTAGTATAAGATTATATATTATAGTAGTTTTTATAGTTGCGGTTTAAAAATATAAATTTTTTAAAAGAAATTATAAATTGTTGTTTTTTTTTATCAAGATTTAAAGAGAGAGTTTGAGACAAAACTATAATGTGTGTTAATTAATCAAACATTTTTAAAGTTGTGATTAGGACAAAATGTAACTCGTACCTCATCGCACCACATAAATAAACAAAGCTCTAAACTTCACTTTATTTAGTTATTATTAGCATTGGTGTTCGCACTATGAACTATTTTTTGTATAAAAAAATAATGTTCGGGCATTGAAATGGGGTTAAAAAAGAACATAAAAGGCTATTCATGACAAATATATAATAACATTAATTAAAGCTAAGCCAACATGAGATATCCCACCAAACCCGTCGCCTAGATTATATGACTGGAACAACCTGATAAAAAAATAAAGAGAATCATAAAGTCTTTTTTCAAAGAAAATGTGTTAACTTTTTAAACCCGTGACTCGAATAATTAGACTTGAAGCGTCTAAACTAGAAAAACTCTGAAGTCCGATTCCTAATAAATTAAATATTAAAGAGTAAAATTGAAAAAAATAATTTCAACCGATGGAAATTACATCGGCAATTCCGTCGGTAATTATTTAAAAACATTTTTAAAAAAATTCATTTTATAAAATAATAAAATTAACATAAATCAACACTGTATAATATATACTCAAAATGCTTGAAAACAAAATAAGAAAATCAACTCAAACAAATTTGCAACAAATAAATAAAATGAAAAAATAAATTCAACTAAAAAAATTCATATGAAAAAAATGAAATTGCAATTGCTAAAAATTTAAAAATCCTATAAATAAATCAACTAAAAATTGATCTCATGTGAAAAAACAAATCTCACAACAACATTTATACAATTATTAAGAACAAAACAATTAAAAATAAAATTAAAAAACAATTATAGTGAAAAAAATCATGAAAAAAGAAGAAAAACCTTACCTTAATGTAGTTGCAAGTGAAGCTAAGGAGAGAAAAAAAATTTTATAAAGCATATTAATTAAAAAAAACTAAGAGGATAAAAGAAGAAAAAAGAAGAAGACATACCCGAGCATGGAAAAAAAAAGAAGGAGATGAGGAGAGAAAAGAAGAGAAAGAAATAGATATTGATTTTTTTACATATAGTGAAGATGAAGAAGAAGAAGTAGAAGTAGAATAAAAAGAAGAAGAAGTAGAAGTAGAAGTAGAAGAAGAAGAAATAAGTCTGTCTCTTGTGAAATAAAAGGACTCGGGCTTTTTATTGGGGCGCGTTAACGACGGATTTACCGACGGATAATTGAATATTAATATTTTTTAATTATTTCGTCAGTAATATTTAATTTAAATTTTCAATTTCGTAAAAAGTTTTCAGAAACCGCCAATAATTACCGATGATTTTTCAGTCTGTTGGTGATTCCGTCTGTAATATTTAAATGAAAATTTTAAATCAATTGAATTTTTTCAGAAAAGCACCAAATAACACCGACGACTTTTCATTCTGTCGGTGATTTTGTCCGTAAAGAACAACAATTAACAGTGCAATTGGAAAGTGAACAGTTCTGGAGCTCTCTAGAAAATACAGACGGATTTTGTCCGTCAGTGATTCCCTTTGTAATTGACATGATGAACAGTGTAAACAAGTTTACCGACAAATTCACCGACGGAATAAATTCTGTTGGTAAATCCTGACAAATCATCATTTTTTTTTGCTTTGTTTTAAATTTTTTTTCTCACCGTAATTCCCTCGATATATACCGAGGGAATATTTCCATCGGTAAAATCCCTCAGAAATTTACCGACGGAAATATTCCCTCGATATTTCCGTTTATATTTATCGATTTTCTGGTAGTGTATAATCAGTATCGTTATTAAAATTATCATCATTATTATTACTATTATTTTTATCGCTATCACTACCATTGTTATTATTATTATTGAAAAAATAAAAACATTGAACTTGATTTGAATGATATAATTGAAAATTATAAAAAATTTGAAAAAAAGGTCAAGGAAAATAATAAGAAATCAAAAGAAGAGGGATTAAATTGAAATCCTTATTATTCTCATTGAAAAAACAAGAAAAAAAATCATAAACTTGATTGAAAGGATAAAATTGAAAGCAATAAAGACTTAAATTGATAAGGAATTCTTGTCTTTTATTGATAAAAGAGGGGTACGTGAGTCACCACCAAATATTTTGGTCACTAGAAACCCTAATGGTCTGCAAGAGTCTGGGTAAAAGGATTGATTGTGTAAGGAAAAGACGTATCACTTCTAGTGCACCTACCTATGATAAGTTGCTTTATTATTTATTCTAAGTCATGTTTCTATTCGTTAGTCTATTTAAGGTTAAAAAAAAATCCTTCTTGGTAAGGAGATCTTTATTTTATCAAGTTAAAACCTAATCATTCTAAAAATATCCTAGAAAAATCTATCTAAAATTTTAAAAAAATCTTCATCTTTAAGGAGATTTTTATCCTACCACGTCAAAAACTAAACAATATAAAACCCAAGAAAAAAAGGTTTTTATTTTATTTGAAATTTTAGTCAAATCCTAATGGATAATCGTAAATTTATTGTGATACCCATTAACTAATTTGTTTTGTATTTTTTAATAGTATGATGAAAATGCAATTTTTTTTTTATGAATATGCATGAAAATTTTAGAATTTGACTATAGGCACACAAAATAAAACATTTTTTTTAATGAAATTTTTTTATTTTTTTGAGTTTTTTGAAATTTTGGTGAAAAATATGTATTTTTAATATCATGTCAGTATCTTATAGTATAAGTCTATAGCTTTGAAATTAGGTGAAATAATTAGAAAAATATGTAAGGGACCACAAATAATTTTAAAATGGTCCTTAAATGTTTTTATAATTTTTGAAATTTTTTTTGGGCTTGTTTGAGGAAAAAGTATATTTTTCCTTTAAATATAGCTGCTAAAATTAGGCTTAAGGGTGTGTTTCCTAAACACACCCTTAAGCCAAAGAAACCTTTTTATCAAAATACTTCCCAAAGAAACAAGATCCAATTTAATTGACAGAAAGTCAAACTAACCGGGTTAACCAAAAATTCTAACTTGAAGTTCGGGCTTTTTATTAAAAATTCTAACAATATAGACATTCTCTAAATTGTAGAGTGCATCATGTTATATTTCTTTGAGGAAAAGCTTTATTGTATTTTTTTTCTTTTAAGTTTTAAATCAAAATATGCAAGGCACACATAACTTTTTGGAATTATATATTTCATAAAAAAGTCAGTAACTTTTAAGTCATGGAAGAAAAAGCCAACAATCACCGATCACCAATCTCTCTAAGTGAGCCATTTTTGTTTTGATCTAAAAGAAATAAAAAGAAAAAAATACTTTACTAAAATTATGTGGCAACATTGCAATTCAGCAGTACTTCATCGCTCTAATTAAAACTAACCATTACCTAAAACATCTAAAATACTTGGGAACACGAAGGTGTTTCACTATTCATATTAATAGTAAAGCAGTTATATGAATAGTGAAGTAGTTGTTTTTTTTTTAAAAAAATTCTTTTAATTACATCATTCAATAGCCTAATTAGATGGAATTAGTATTGTAACTATAGTAGGAAAAAACATCTAATCCAAAAATTTTGACAATGGTTATTTTAGTCTTTTAAGTTCTTTTTATTCATTTTAAGCACCTAGATGAGAGAGAAAAACATTGAAAAACAGTGGTAGAGAGAGAAAGTGGTTGGTTGTCATAATTTCAGTGATCAAGTTTGGTGCTTAAATGTTTCATTCGACGAGGAGAGTTGGATAATGATGGTTATTGACATTCAAATTACTGGAAAATGAAAATAGATTGGGGTTAAAAATGATTTAGAGTTTCAAGTTGATTTTTCATCTTTAATTGATTTTTGGCAACTTCAAAAGCACAAGTGGGTTTATTAAGTTGTGTATGTTGTTTTTCAGGTGAAAAATAAGTTGAAAAAAAGGTTGTTTGGCCAAAAGAAAATGAAAGGTGAGTTTTTGCCTAGTTCGGGCTTCGTTATTTTTTTAAAATTTTTCTTTCTGTAGGATTTCTCAATGATTTTGAAAATGACTCGGGATATCTCGAATATTTTTATTTGTCGTTCTTTGTTAAATTTATCTTTTTTAAAAGAAATTTTATTTTTGAATTAAATTAAACTAATTAATTAAATATAAGCATGAGATGCTTACTTCATAATATTTTATTTAGTTTGCTTTTTGGGTCATTGTTCTAACGACAAGTGCGACCTTTTTTTGATATTGTTGTGCAACGTTTTATAATGATATTTGAATCGTCTTAGTAAGTTTTTTTATAGTAGGGCAGTGTCCATGGTGATGTGATTATGAGTCTCCAACATGCTTTTTTTTTCTCCTCCCATATATGATGTTGAGATCTCAGTTCTTATAGTTAATTATTAATATTTATTTATTTGTTGTTGATGTATTTTAATTATATTAATTTAGCTTAATAAACCTAAGTCAAATCAATATTTTAAATCTTGTATTTTTTTTTACATAGGTGTTATTTGGTATTGGAATCTAACTGTGTTCTTAAATTTTTAGTTTTAATATTATTAAATCATTTATATCATAATATCGAACAGTCTCATGATATGATCCATTCATGTAGCTGAAAACTATTTCGGGCAGGTCTCGTTAGGTAGATGGATGAAATACAGGAATGAAGTCTTGAATGCAACTCTTGCCTGCATTTTTCAACTCCTAGCTGTTAGGTTTCTGGGAGTAGGTTTGGCAGTGTCCATTAAGAAGGTGAAACAACGCCAGCTCATATTTTGTCCTCGATGGGCACGTTATTCAAGAACAGTACTAGGGCTCAATTGTTCTGAATAACTCAGGGTTTTGGTTAATAGTTTTTTTTAACATAATATTAAATTTTTAATGATCAAATAATTATAATTATAATTTTAAATTTTATTATTTTTTATTTAAATTAAAATTCACTAATAATACAAGACAATATAAATCTATACAAGCTTCTATGTACAATTCTAATATCTTTTAATTTTACTTAGTGTATTAAAAATTTATTTAAAAGTGTGATGAATATTTTTTAAAAGTGTATTTTGCTTGAGAATATATTAAAATAATTTTATTTTTATTTTTAAAATTTTATTTTAATATATTAAAATGATTCAAAAATATAAAAAATAAAATCTATTTTTTTAAAATAAAAAAAATGGCTGTACTGTAATTTCAAAGAGTACCAGGCCCTTGGTTGAAAGATTTTTTTGACACTCAATTTTCAACGATGACATTTCCATGTGCTTCATCTTGATTTCATGTCCCACGACATTCATGTGTTTTAATTAACATTAATTACTACGTCCCTTTCTTTTATCATTAGCTGACAGAGTGGATTGGAAAAGTAGGGACAGTATTGTCAATTTACACTATAATATTATTTTTAAAAAAATACTATTATTTTCTATGACTTTGGGAGGCTTGCCAACCAGAAGATGTGACGCTTGGCGTGACGTCTACTCATCCTTTCTCCGGACCTTGCCACGTCTCTCACAGACACTAGCAAATTCAGGAGCAGCATCCTCCACGCTCTCTCAGAAACACTCACGTGTCAATCAGCACCGAACTAAAGCCAGAGATCCTCCCTTGCCGCGTGTGATTGAAAAGGTGGCTACCTCAGCTTGATCTCCATGGTGAGTCGTGTAGGATAATTTTGCCCTAGCCGGGCGGGTCCCATAAAAACGGTGGCAGTGGTGGGGCCCAGTGGGCTCCATGATTTGAAAAAAGTGAACTCGTTTAAAAATATTAAATAGCGAGAAAATGTTTGGATGATATATCCTTAAAAAAAGAAGAAGTTAATTTTAATATTAATTGGTTTGGTTATTTTTTTATAAGAGTTTAACAGAGATAATATTATTTTTTAATCATATAAAAAAATATAGATTGAGTTTGTCAAGAACTCTTCTATTCGTTTGATTCTTATTTTTAAAAAAAATCAAAGGTTGTTTTATATTTGAAAGGTTTTTAAAATATTTTATGAGAAAAAAAAATAGATGTTAAGCGTGCACGAAAGGTGTTTAGAAATATTTTTTTTAAAAAAATCCTTTTTATATCTGTGAAAAAGCCTCGTTCGAAATCCTGTATTTGTTTCTAATCGGCACATGAGATCATATTGAAAAAGTCAACAACAAAAAGTATTTGGGCCAAAAAAGTCAAAATTCCACCATTGGAGAATTATCTGGGTGAAGGTGCTACTTTCGACCGTAGAAGATGATGGATGGAGGGTTTTTCCTTTGAGTTTCCGCTTACAAAAGAGGCCCAATTTCGTTAAGGTACTCTTGAAGTCATATGTCTCTGGCTTTGAAAAGTCCCAACTTTTGCACTCAGTTTTTGCTATGTTTTTATTGGTAAAAATATCATTGATGAATTTACTAGTTTCATCTGTGTCATCAGCCAGTATCGCGTCATTGATTTCATACATGTCGGTAATTCCATTATTGATTTAAACACTGATAAATAGGACGATAAAATATTATTATCAGTGAAAAATATACGATAATTAATTTTTATTAGTCTATCAGTCGGTAAATATTACCAACAGAATCATCGACCGATAAATCATCAGTAATATATCACATCTTTTTGATGGATAACCAACAAAATCATCGAAAATCATATTTTGTCGATGATTCTGTTAATATATATCAAAACATTAAGAGGGTGCATATGAATGTAGAGAGGGAGGGGGAAAACAACTGCTTCTGCTGTTGCTGATGCTAATATTATTATTTGTTATTATTATTACCATTACTATTACCATTACTATTAGTAGTATTATTAATATTACTATCACAATTATTACAATTATCATTATTATTATTACAATTATTACTATCATTACAATTAATATTATCATAAAACTATTATTATTACTATAATTATTGTCCCTATTAGCAATATTATTAATAATTATAAAAAAATCATTTTGCAATTACAAATTAGTCCCTCAAGTCAAGCTTTAAAAATTTTGAATCTAAGGGCAATATAATAATTATAATATAGCTAAAAAATAAAATACCATAAATGACTCTAAATCATAACCAACTATTAGTTGTTTTTAAAAGCAACAGTCATTTAAATGTGCAAAAGATTAATTAAAAGATAAAGACACCCCTTAACAAATCACTAATGAGAAATAAATCAAAGGAAAAGACGGTTCCACCCTTCAAAAAAACACTTGAATGAAATTTTTTTCAAGAGTAAAACCATCCATCCAGCATTATAATCCATGATAAACAAAGATTATATATATATATATATATATATATATATATATATCATATCATATCATACTTGTTTGTAAACGAAAACTCATCAATTGTAAATTTATTAGTTTTAAAACTACAAGTACCTTCCCAAACAAGTTTTTCTAAAATCAACAATGATTGTGATTGTGATGCAAAGCTTGAATATGAAGTTCTTTTAAGTGACAACGTCAAGCTTCAATTCCAA
>Ga0325414_1005908_pt1 | contig 12944 bp, 2 predicted proteins | sample PopdelMetagenome_8_FD_206183 | JGI IMG/M metagenome (GOLD analysis project Ga0325414, IMG submission 206183) | Populus deltoides microbial communities from Bellville, Georgia, United States - Leaf-PdKOR-R3 | ecosystem: Host-associated > Plants > Phyllosphere > Phylloplane/Leaf | place: USA... | reverse complement strand
CAAATTTTTCTTTGACTCGAAAGTGTTTTTTGTTGACCGGAAAGTGTTCTCCGTTGACCGGAAAGTGTTTTCCGTTGACCAACTTTCCTAATGGCAAACAAACACAGGAAAGTTTGGAAAGTGGTTTTCCGGAAAGTGAATTCCGGGAAATAAACATGGCCTTATCTTTCTTCTTGATTCGTTTAATGATATGGTGACTTTGTGATTAGTACTTAAAAGTACATTTTTATCAAGATTTTATATTATCATATTACACTTAAGTATCATTAAATTCCCTAACTTAATCATGTTTTATAATAACAAGTCTGATAACATAAAATATCTTTAATTTATGGTAAATCTCATTTTGAAGGCAGACATATCTCACAATTTAAAGGATTGATTAATGTGTTTAACTATTGAAAGTGAAAAGACAAAGAGAGGGCTAAACTTAAAGAAGAGATGCTGATTCAATTCAAACTGGAATATCATTCAGTTATTGGATCATAACTGAAACTGTAGAACATGGATTTAGGTCTGGTTTATATGGATGGAAAGCTAAGACTTAGGCCTAAAACTTTCATGAAAAGTCCAAGATTCAAAACGGTCGTTTTCAAGTTCAAATTGTAGCAACAAAAGAGAAGTCAGAATCTATTTTGCAGCCCAGACACTGTTCAGTGTTCAGCCCATATCTCGAGTTCTAGAAGTTCAAATGAGCTCATTCTTGTTTGGATAGAAAGCTGAGACAAATTCCTAAAACGTTCATGAGACTATCTATTCAAATTCTAACGTTAGCAATGATGTTTTGTTCAGAGAATAGGATAATGGTTGTCATTAAGTCAAGAAGTGGCTACCGACTCAATAATTAGTTATCAAATCAATAGTTCTGAATTTTAGCCTATAAAAGGAGGCATTTGTCATAAATTTAGATATCTTGGTTTTTAGATCAAGATCATATTCTTGCTCTTTTTCTTTGTATTTTGTAATGTTCAAGTTTTATTTTATGTTATATTAATCTCTTGTTTATGCTTTTCATTTCCTTTACTATATTTAGTTAACTTTCATCATAACAATGTTCTTATCTAGTTTATTTATATTTCTCTTATTCATAATGTTTAACTAAGTTTATTATGTCAAGGTGAAAAGGTTTCACTAATAATGTTAGAATAGGTATAATATAAACTGTCCATGGACTTTATATCATCATTTTACACTCGAAATATCAATAACTCCTTAACCAGAGCATGTTTTATAATAACAAGTCTGATAATATAAGATACCTTTAATTTATGGTAAATATTCATTTTAAATGCAGGTCTATCACATAAATCAAAAGATTAATTGATGAGTTTAACTATTGAAATTGAGAAGATAAAGAGAGGGCTAAGCTTAGAAAAGATATGCTGGTTGAATTCAAATTGGAACACCATTCGTTTATTGGATCCTAACTAGAGCTGTAGAACTTGAATTTAGGTTTGGTTTATATGGATAGAAAGCTAAGTTATAGGCCTAAAACTTTCATGAGAGTCTAAGATTTAAAATGACTGTTTTCAAGTTCAAATTGTAGTAATAACAGAGAAGTCGGAATCTATCCTGCAGCCCAGACACTGTTCAGTGTTCAACCCATATCTCGAGTTTTAGAAGTCCAAATGACCTCATTCTTATTTTTTTTGGAAAGCTGAGACAATTTTCCAGAACTTTCATGAAGACTATCTGTTCAAATTCTGATGTTAGCAATGACGTTTTCTGCAGACAAAAAGATAAGGATTGTTACCAAGTCAAGAGTTGGCCACCCACTCAACAATTAGTTATCAAATCAATAGTTTCGAATTTTGGCCTATAAAAAGAGGCATTTGCCATGCATTTAGGCGTCTTGGTTTTCAGATCAAGATCATATTCTTGCTTTCTTTCTTTGTATTTTTGTAATGTTTAAGTTTTGCTTTCATTAATCTATTATTTATACTTTTCATCATAATATGTTTTTACCTAGTTTATTTATGTTTCTCTTCTTCATAATGTTTAGCTAAGTTTATTATGTCAAAGTTAAAAGGTTTCACTAATGGTGTTAGAATAGGTATAATATAAACTCAACATGGACTTTAATGTTTATATCTAAGAAAGTTTGTTGTTAACATGTCTTATCTTTTTATCTTACTAATTCTTAATACCTTGCTTGTTAAATGATTAATCTAGATTTGTATTGTACAACCCTTGTCACAACAAAAACTTGACACTTTCATAGCCTATTATATAGTATAATCGACACCTGTGCTATGAAAGGAACTTGATTTGTTATTAACATAAGTTAACATCATGAATTCCTGACAATATTTAAAAGTATCGCGTTACTAAAATAAGATAATTAATATGATCATGTTAAAAATTTATAATGAACTATTAAGGATAAATCATTCGATTGGAACATTCTTTGTGTGTGGTTTCCAGTTGATTAATAAAAAGAGTTTATACTATACTTATTTCTAATACTATTAGTGGATCCTCTAACCTTGACAATTGCTTTTATCTTTGATTAATACTCACATCAATATCACATCTCAAAAGTTCTCTTCAACTCATTTTCATTTGTTGTTTATAATTTTATATAGTTCACTTCCTAGTGATTCGACCTCGGTCTTGCCGGGTTATTTATTTCTTCGACACTCCTGCACTTGAGATAAGACATCAATTTTTTAATCGTGTCACATTGATACTATATGGTCAGGTTATATGAATCTAGATTAAGTACAGGTTGCGTTTTTATCTTATGAAACACATATAACATTATGTTGATGCAAGAAATATGGCCATATACTAGTGAGCAATAGAGATAATGTGAAGGGAATGATTAGCTAAAAGGTATTTTAGAGTGACAGGTCTGCATCTGAGTCTAGAGGAAAAGGCATTTAATGTTACCAGTGCAAAAAACTAGATCATGTGAAGCGAGATTGTCCTAAAACAAAGAGAGATGATGATGTTGGGTAATATGTGATGGAGCTAGAGGATTTAGAGATGTCTCTAACAATCTCCAAACATACTAACATTTTTTCGCATGATAGTTGAATATTTGATTCTATGTGTGTTCCATGTGTGTTCTAGGAAGGAATATTTTGATGACTTTCAAGGAGGAAAAATTTCAATGCGTCTATAGTTGGTATGTCATCTGGTGATGTTATGTTTAATGGCATGGTGAAAATCAAAGTTTTTGATGGAGCGGTTCTTACTTTGGGTAGTGTGGCTCGTAACCTAGAGATAAGTAAGAATTTCCAATCATTTGGTTAAGAAAATTTTTTATGCATTCTCAGGTTTCGTACAAGTACGAGGGGAAAATTCCTATTGATTGAAGTAACTTTGAAGTTTGTTCATTCCTTTTTCACCAACTATTTGACCATTCTAAATAGGTGAAAGATGAGTGGTTTTAAAGTGTGAAAAACATAAGGGTTAAGTGTTTTTCTTTGAGTGTGAGAGTGGGTGTGCAAGGTACTTTTAGGATTGGGTTTTGAGTATAAAAATATATTGATGTGTAAGATAATCTCTTAATAAATTATAGTACTACCTAATCAATTTTACCTTTTAAGAAGAAGAATCTACATAATAAGAACCTAATCTCAAGAAGATGCAGACAACAATCTTATAAATCAAGTGAAATATGGAATACCAATATTTTCTAATATTAAAAAAGACAATCTATTCTAGGCAACACAACGTGTAGAAAAAATATATGAAGAGAGGGATAGAAAAATAGAAAGATGAATTACATGAATTCAAAGGTACTATAAAAATAATGAATGGGTAAATAAAGATGTAAATAAAAACCAAAAGAAAAAAAGATAAATCTGTATTGAAATTATATATATATATATATATATAAAAGGTTGACCATCTTTAATAGTAACCATGTGGCCCTTTATATTCGTAAAGAGTTAGAATCTTATCTAAATGTATAATTGTTGTCCTATATAGATATTGATATAAGATAAAAAGACTTTATTGAAACTTAATACAAATTAAACTCCTCCTTTATTGATACCACGTGAATTCTAAACTAGTCTTGTGATTTTTAACTAGTTATTTCAATGAAGACTTGTGCTCTAAATAAATTAAGCTTTGTAGTTATTTATGCGCGTTCAAATTATTATAGTCAATCACTTTTCTTTAGTCAATCGTGACTCCTGGTCACCTAGTCAATTACTTCTTCAAGATTTTAGTAGATTAAGACTCTTTTAACATAATCAATTCTATTGTACTCGATTTATTTTAGCTTCCTTTTCTTTTTTGTTATGAACAATTATTGTTCTTTTATGATTGAGACATGGAATCTCATATTTCACTCCATCCCCCTATAATGGCCAATTTAAGCTTATCTTCATTATTTAGTGTGTGTTTTTTTACATAGAGTTTGTACTATTATGTGTATCTTTATATCTTTATTGGATATTAACAATCACTTATTGATTAATGATCCCTACAAGGATGATACCATGATAATCAAATATTATTTTATAATATGGTACACTCAAGCCTAAACATTGACATTTATACTGTTTCCTATCATTGAAAAATAAAAATTAAATCCAAAAACCTTTTAATAAGGTTTATGGTTACTCCATTGTCGATATTTGGCTTATTTGTATGTTTAGCTAATATTTTATCTTTTCTTCTATTATAGTTGGTTACCTTGTTTTTAGATTTAAGAAGTAATAATGATAGTTAGCCAATTCATCGTCTTCATCATTAAGTTTAGATAACTTTTTTATGGATGATGTTTATGCCATTTCAATAGGCTTTTTAGCCTGAAAAAGCTTGGAGAGGTAGAACTTATGAAAAGAGGGACACTTTATACTTCATGGAGAGTTTTTACATAACTCTTTTATGCTAATTTATTAGTCTTACCATGATAGATAAACCTCATGCATGTTATAATAATGTTAGTGACTAATTAACATGGGTATGTATTATGTTTGGCATGGAAAGGAAAAAGTAAAACTTGTAAGTTGTAAATATTTTGCTAACAATTTTTAAATGTGCCAAATTTGTCTCAGTAATGATTTTGTAAATTGGGTAAACTATATGGTTATTAACATGTAAAGGTGTTATTATAGTAAGGGAATTGCCTAGGATCTCGAGATTTAGATGATCTTTAACATGTATGAATGAGGATAAGGCATGATGTTTGCCTAATTTTGTTTTAGGATGGTTAAAATGAATATGAAAAATATGTTTTGTAAACATGAATGTGTTACGTATGTTAATAAGATATATGATATGGCCTTATTTATAAATTGTGAAAAACATGTGTTAAACATGAAACTAGGATATGGTTCCTAGGATTAAATGAATATGATAATAATGATTTAAATCTTGTTGTTAGAAGGGATATTGTAGTAGTGAGGCGCTAGACAGGAGGAGCACATCTTCCTAACAAGCAGATAGGTGCTCGATACCTAACTTATTGATTTTAAGTTAAATATTTTAATCATGTTTGTCTTTAGTTTAAATGTTTAATACCTCTGAGATAAGAGTAAGGGTGAGAATGGACTGGGTAGTTGATTGAAATTATTTAATTAGTCAACCACGTGAGTGGAAGCTAATGATATCAGCGCAGTTGATATCAACATTGATTAGTCATCCACATGTGTGGATGCTAATGATACTAGTGTAGATTAGTTATCCACATGTGTGGAGATTGATGGTATCAGTTCAGTTGATATCGACATTGATTTTAGTATCTAAATTAGAAAACTAACTAAGAATAATAATTTGATATATATATATCCAAAAGAGGGGATTTTTTAACATGTTTTTCCTAATACGTATTTTTATGCTAACAAATATAATTTTTAATTTGATCATTTAATGGGGTTGAACGTTTATCATAAGATTTTAGAGGTTATGTTTTATATATAGGTAAAATTTCATAGCAATCAGACATTAGAAAGACCTTGTGATAAGATCCATATGATACTATATATGATTTGTATTAGCTTCCTAGTTGATTTAGGATTATTTTTCCTATTTTATTTAAAACTCTCTCTTTTTTCAACATTATAAATAGCATTACTCAGCTTGTATTTATGGGTTTTTTTTATCATGACTTTGATTTTAGAATAATGTATTGTGTGTCTGTGAGAGAGGAAATTTTGGTTTTTCATTGATCTACTTTGACTTATCGAAGAACTAACCCAACTTAGTGGCATCTTCTATACTTCTTGTTCATGTTTTTTTATAAACAGTGCATAAGGGTTTTGTTTCTATAGTCATGACACCTCAATATAAGTTATCGTCGTGTCAGGCTCAATTATAAGCCTAAATTTAGTTTTCTTAGAGAAGGTCGATTTGATTATGGGTTTCTAAATATTTATATCCATAAAGTTCATATCATTTTGATACTATCATGGCCTCTTGTCTTGGTTTCAAACTTGAAATTATCGAAATATTAAAAGTTGTTATTTAATTTCTTTTAGTTTTAAGTTAAAACCAACCAAAACTTTTACTCATACATCTTTAGGCCTTGGAACAAGTTTGCAAGGGGCATTGGGTTGTAACCCACATAAAAAATGCATATAGGGCTAATATTTTAAACCCTTCTCACTTTTGGTGTTTACGATAAATGGACTCAATATAGGGTATTGCCTTAGACATTTAAAAGGAGTAACAATTCCTTCTTTTGCTTTTTTTTTTTCAAAAAAAACTTTAAAACACCTGAATTTCTAAGTTCAATATTCACCAAGTAATTAGGAGTATTGATCTTTTTAGTCAAACTCCACGTATGTATTATAGCAACAATTTCTAGATGTCAATTTCTACATAATTTCCTTTTCAATAATGTCACAAACGAGGGTTTTTTTTTATGACAGTACACTATTAGTTTAACGATTAACCTTAATTCCAAATATTTAGTTGATTGGTTTCTCTAATAATTCTTAAATTTCTCTTACCAGTTGATCAATAAGTCGACTGATTCCATCGATCATTTTAAACAATAGCGATTTTAATTGTTCATTCCATCAAGCGGTCAACAAGATTGATTGATAAAATTAGTTGGTCGACTGGTTTAAGCAAAATCATATATTTTCATTGTTTATCTTTTGAAATGTATCCACTACCAAAATTTCAGCAGAGTTTACCCATAAATTCAAGATACCAAGTTATCGACATGGTGACCTGTAATACTACACTCAAAATTCACACACACAGTCTAACCATCTTAAACCTTATCTTTTTATTCAACCAAAATCAATCATATATCCCTTTCATTCACATCACCATAATCAATAGTATAATATAATTGAAAGAATTATTTGAATTATATTAAACTGTCACTCTCCATCATGTATTTAAAAGAAATGAAATAAATAAGGAAATACATTTAATAATTAAAGACTTTCTAATATTCCTAAACTTCTAACTTAATCAAACAAAGGTGAGATTAAGGTATATCTTAAAATTTTTCATTTATACAAAAAAACATCCTAATACAGCCAAAATACATTAATAAGTTATATTATTAAAAATTCCCTAAATACATTAATCGTAACTAAACAAAGAGGATACTAAGCATATTTATCGCTCCACTCTAGTATGTGAAGGACCTAACAATTTAAATCATTTATTACAATAGAAAATTGAAACAATAACTAGAATAAATTTGAATACAAATTCATTATTTAATTTCTCGCAAAAATCAACTTTAAAAATTTTACAATTCATATTCTTATTCTTTAAAACTCATAAAGATTTAATATTCTGGTCACCAAGTGCTCTGATGTTATGAGTTCTTTTTTGGTCGACTAGTCTAAACAATTATCTCGACCATTTATCAAACAGAAGCCACTAGCCTCGGCTATCTATTGCTCCATTGTGGTATGTGAAGGGCCTAACAATTTAAACCATTCATTACATTTGAAAATTTAAAGAATAACTAGAATAAGTTCAAATACAAATTCATTATTTAATTTCTCACAAAAACCAACTTTGAGATTTTTACAAATCACATACTTATTCTTAGAAGCACACAAAGATTTAATATCCCTGCCATCAGGTACTTTGTTGCCACAAGTCCTTTTTTGGTCAATTTGTCTTGACAATTATCCTATTCATCTGAACACAGATGTCACTAGCTTCAGCTAGTTTAAGCAAATATCTCGATCATCTGAACACGTATGCCACCAGTCTCAGCTAGTCTAAACAATTTTCTTGATCGTCTAAACATAGATTCCATTAGCTTTAGCTAGTCTAAAAAACTTTCTCAGTCGTCTAAACACAACCACTACTAGTCCCTTTATTTATAAAAATGTTATTAATGAGTTTCTATGCCTAACTACTAATTGTTTCTTATGGCCTTTCTAAACTCCAATCATCCTAAATATAGAAACATATGTTAAGAGACTCCTCATAGAATTTCAGCCCATTACAATGGTCGGATCAAGACTTATGCTTGTTAGTGTAAAGCTAGTTAGTAGGTGATTTTACGTTAAAAATATGAATTTTCTCATGCCATTCTTGCATGGACTGTATTAATTTATCAACTAAGTCCTAGGGAACATTTTCTCATTCCACATATATTAATTTTTCATTAACATCCTTTATTTCATTTATGAGTTTATTATCGTCCTACAATAACATTATTAGTTTCATCCAGTGTTTACACTAAAACTTTTTCATGTCTTTCTTTCTTTTATACATTTAAACTAATTTAATAATTTCTCTTTTATTTACCATATATTATAAATTTTCAACTTCTAAGGGTTTACATTCTCCCTTCCTAAATATATTGTCCTCGTAATTTAAATTTATCTCTAACTCTCTTTCCCAAGTCTCTTCTTCTATTTGAGAGTTCTTCCATAACACTCTTGCTAAAAGGAACCTTCATATTCCTTAGTTCTTTTATGTTGTGATAAAGGATCCTTACTAGCTTCATATTTATAATCCTCTTGAATTTCTACGGGAACATGTGAAAGGATTCTGAAAGGATTTAGTTCTCTTTTTTGCTGCAATGACACATGAAATACATTGTGTATTTTAGCCAAATACAAAGACAATGACAATCAATAGGTAACAAGACCAATTCTCTCAATGAATTTTTTCCAAGGTGTGGCTTATAGAAACACCTAGTTACCTACCATAAACTAGGGTTCCACATTTCCTTCCATACAAAGCGTCATAAGGAGCCATTCCTATTGTAGCCTGATAATTGTTATTGTAGGTGAATTCAATAACTGGAGGGGGCCTCCCAATTGACTCCAAATTCTAATGTGTAGACTCTTAACAAATCCTCTAAGGCCTGGATTATTCTCTCTGACTGCCCATCAGTCTAAGGGTGAAAAGCTGTACTTAAATTTAATTTCATCCCCAAAGCATGTATCCATAAGTGTGAAGTGAATCTGGGTCTTGATCCAATATGATTGATAATGGCACACCATGTATCTCACCACTTCATTTACATACAGCTTCACCAATTTGTTTATTAAGTTTGCCATTTTTGTAGGCAAGAATAATATAGATTTAGTAAGATGATCCACTATAACCCATATGACATCATTTCCCTTTCTTCCTCTAAGAAAGCATAATACAAAATCCTGAGATCTTCTCACTTCCATTCATGTACCAAGAATGGTTGTAATAGCCCCACCAGCTTTTGGTGTTCAACTTTCACTTGTTAACACACATCATATTTTGCTACATACTTAACTATTTCTTTCTTTATGTTTGGTCATCAATAAAATTCCTTTAAGTCCTTATTTATCTTAGTACTTTCAGGATGTACAACGAACCTGGATTTATGAGCTTCCTTTAGTACCTTATTTTTAAGAGCTTTATCATTCGATAAATACATTCGTCTTTCCATTACCACTACCCCATCTCTTGATATCCGAAAAGGAGTTTCAACTCTTACCCTCAATTTACTTCTAACTTTCTCCACTTATGTTTCCCTTTGTTGTGCTTCCAAAATCCTTTCTCAAAACACAAAGCATACTTTTAACTATACCAATAAAGATCCTTCCTATCCAACTTCTAATGATGTATCCATTCTTTTTAACCCAACCAATTATTTATTATCCCAATTAGAAAGTTCATCTAACATTGCTTTATTCTTACTACTAAGCGCGTCCGCCATAACATTTTCTTTTTTTGGGTGGGTAATCTATCATACAGTTATAATCCTTAATTAGTTCCACCCATCTCCTTTACCATATATTCAACTCTTTTACGACATCAATTATCTCAAACTCTTATGATCTATAAAAATCTAAACTTGGGATCTATACAAGTATTGTCACCATACCTTCAAAACAAATATTACAGCCACTAGTTTAAGATCATAAACTAGATAGTTAACCTCAAGAGGCATCAACTATCATGATGCATAGGCAATTACTCATCCATATTGCATTAACACACAACCAAGCCCCTTTCTTAATGCATCACAATAAACTACAAGTCCTTCAATCCTTAAAGGAAGGATTAACATTGGCGCGATAGTAAGTCTCCTCTTTACTCTTGGAAACTTTCTTCACACTATTTTAACCATTCCCATTTCACCTCTTTTTAAGTCAACCATGTCAATGGTGTTGCTATGGTTGGGAACCTTTCAATAAAACTTCTATAATACCCCGTAAATCCAAGAAAACTATGAAACTCAGTCATGTTGACATATCATTTCCATTTTGATATTGCTTCAATATTCTTAGGATCTATAAGTACCTTTTCTGTTGATATAACATGTTCCAAAAAAACCACTTTCTTAAGCCAAAATTCATATTTACTCAACTTGGCATATAACCGATGATCTTTCAAAGTTTACAACATTTGTCTCAAATGCTGCTTATAATCTAGATATGAACTAGAATAGATCAGAATATCATTTATAAACACCATGACAAATTTATCTAAATAGGTTAGAAAAATCGAATTCATCAAATCCATGAACTCTACGGATACATTTGTTAACCTAAATAACATTAGTAAAAACTCATAGTGTCCATATTGAGTCTTAAATGTAGTCTTTGGAACATCCTCCTCCTTGATCCTTATCTAGTAACATCTCAATCTTAGTTATGTATTTGTAAACACCCTAGCTCACTTTAGTTGATCAAATAGGTCATTTATTCATGAAAGTGGATATTTATTCTTCACGGTCACCCTAGCCCAGTCCCATTTTTTTCCTCACAAACAACATTGGAGCTATCTAGGGTGAATTACTTGATCATATAAATTCTTTTTCAAAAACTCCTATAATTGGACCTTCAACTCCGCCAATTCCATAGGTTTCATCTTATAAAGAGACTGAGTTATGAGAGATATCCTAGGTAACACATCAATAAAAACCTTCATTTCCCTCATCGAAAGTAACCCTAACAATTCTTTTGCAAATACATATAGAAATTCCTTTATATAGGAATATTACTTAACTTTGTGTTATCTCTCTTTGGGTCTATTACATAAGCAATATATGCCTTACACTCCTTTCATAACAGCTTCCTAGCAATCATGACTGGGATGACACAAATTGGTATAACTTTTCTTTCTTACCTAAAAATCACTCTCCTACCATTTATCCTCTAGAGAGTTACTATTTTGGAAAAACAATCCATTTGAGCTCTATAGGTACCCAACCAGTCCATTTTTAGAATCAAATCAAAATTATATAATTCTAAAGGTTTCCAATATGCTTTTAACTCTCTCAGTAATACTAACTCGTACCCCTTTATAGACATAATCTATATTTACAGTTTTTCCCAATAGAGTACTAATGATAAACCTTTTTTCTACCTTACTAGGTTTTCCCCAAGTCTTTTCATAATTATATTAGCTACAAAGAAATGTATGACACTCAAATCAAACAATGCATACATTTGTAAAGAATTTATACGCAGTATACTTGTTACTATATTTGGGGCAGCTTTGATATCCTTTTAGTCATGTGATAAACTCGCCCTTATATCTGATAACCCTGTAGTCTTAGCCTCCCTCTATTACCACTAGCTCTTGATTGAGTTGGCCTACCTGGTATGTCTACATTAATAAACTGTTGTTGATTCTAAACCGAATGCCTCTGACCCTGTGTTTCTTTTATGGCTCTATATGGACACTCCCTTTTAAAATGTCTCATCTTACCACAATATTAGCATCCTTGTCCTAGATGCTAAAAATGGCTCCACCTATAACCATCTCTTTTGTAAATGTAACATCAGCTTAGTGAAACTACACAATCCCCCGGATGCATCTGTTCACACCGTATACAAAGAGGATAAGTAATGGTCTTTTGATTAGTAGACCCCTTGTAGAACTAGCCCTGGGGCATGTTTTCCCCTCAATTAATCCTCTACTTGTGCCTTGGTGAGATACAAATGATGTTCCTCCCTGACCTGTATCTCCCTTCTTTTTATAAACTAGCTGAATTGTCTTCCCCTGCCCTTTATTAGAAGGAGTGGTCTACCAAAACATAGATCAACATCTTCCCTCTTTCCCAAACTAGTCTGGCCATGCTAGCCTTCTTCAATACAAGGCCTTTAAAGCCTACACTACCTCTATCACTTTTTAAGTTGTTTTAAACTACAATACAATGAGCCCCTATTTCAAATCCTATCGTAAATTATAACGTAACTTCTCTATCATATCTTTTTCTATAGGGACATAATATGGCGCAAACATAAAAAGGTTATGGAATCTCGTCTCATAATCAAGTATAATCATCTCGCCTTGTCTCAAAGCTAGTAACTCAAGTTTCGTCACCCTATAATGGTATCTGGAAAAAAATTGATTCTCAAACTCTGTTTTAAAAGAACCCTATATCTATAACTTTATGTCTCTCCTGAACTGTATCATCTCCCACCAAGATAATGCCTTGTCTAATAATAACTAAGTGGCACACTTTCACATCCTTTGGTACCTTGAGATGACTCGAAGTATTTTCCAGCTTCTTAATCCATTTTCCAACAACTTTTACATTTGTTTTCCCCAACACA
>Ga0325414_1005904_pt1 | contig 12947 bp, 8 predicted proteins | sample PopdelMetagenome_8_FD_206183 | JGI IMG/M metagenome (GOLD analysis project Ga0325414, IMG submission 206183) | Populus deltoides microbial communities from Bellville, Georgia, United States - Leaf-PdKOR-R3 | ecosystem: Host-associated > Plants > Phyllosphere > Phylloplane/Leaf | place: USA... | reverse complement strand
GACTGAATAAAGTAAAAAAAAAACTATATAGAATAATTTAACAAAATAAAATAAAATCTATTTCATTAATTTATTTAACTTGTAGTTTAACCGAATAAAAACTGAACGTTACTGTATTATTTTCAATAAAAAAAACTTGTGTATATCATAAAATTTTCTCAATTTTATATAATATTATGATAATACATAATTATATAATACATGTGTCAAATATACAACATTAATGTTGTTTTATGAATTAAACCCTAGTCAATATTCATAATAAAAACATATCTTATAATGGTATTGTAGCTTCACAGTATCCGTTTTCATCTATGGTAAAATTTATGTGTTTCATTTTTGTCCATGCTTTATTAAAAGAAAAACTATGGCAAAGGTGTTTATGGTTTTTTCATGATCTATATACAGTGAAAGCATGTTTTAATCTTATAAAAGATAAAAGAAAGTTAAGTTTTTTTCTTTGAGGGTGTTTTGATATTTTCACAAGAGTATTCTGTGTAATTAATATATTCATGAGGGTGTTTTGGTATTTTTCACATTTTCTTTTCAATTTTTTATTCTAAAATCCGTTGATGTGTGTTTCAAGCATTTTGGAGAGTGGGTGGCGTTCGTGTCATTTAGGTGATGATGATGGTGATAATTGTGATAATAATATTTATGATAATGATCATCATCATCATCATCATAATAGTAATAATAACAACAACAATAATAGTTTATTATGATGGTAATAGTGGTTATGATATCCATAATTGTGGTGATAATGGTAATAATAATTATTATTATTATAATAATAATATTGGTGGTGATGGTGGTGATGCTGATAGTATTAATGCTATTAATAGTATTGTAATAGTAATAATAATGATGATAAGAATAAAAATAATAGTAATATTAATTGCAATGGTGATGATAATAATTATGAAAATAGTATTAACCATAATAATAATAATGATAATAATAATGGTAACAAGGATAATAATACTAATAATAACGATAATGATATTACTTATTGATAATAACAGTGATGATGACAGCTGTAATGCTAGTGACAGTAGTAGTGATGATAATAATAACGATGGAATACTAATGGTGATAATTCATCATTTGACATTAGATTTGTTAGGAATTGAGTTTCACCACTTTTCCATGTATGGTATTTTCGATCTGATATCTCGGGTTACTGGTTTGAAAAGTTTAATTGGAAACTCGTATCAGGCAAAGATCAAAGATAAGAGATTTCGAGATTCATCTTCTTGTCCGGGTTTATAGCATTGCAAAAAAATCTATGTGCTCTTGATAATTCTTTTCTGCATTTTTAAAAACATGGTTTGGCTCGTGGTAGAGTGTAAACAAATGAACTAGTACACTTTCTATGTATTGTTGTTTATCGTTGTTTAGATAACACTTTTTTTATCTATTATTATTGAATTATTTTTAAATTAAAATTAAAAATAATATGGATCAAACACCTTTATTCAAAGTTACTAAATTTATGCAACAATCACTTTCTTTATTGTATTAAAATTTCTAAAAACCAACAAATCTTAATATTTAGAAATTTTCCTAAACAAATATATACCAAATGTATTTGTGATTTGAGTATTTTTTTAAACATAGAAATTGACGAAGTCATGAAATCTTCATATTGGATTATGCTTTTCACGGGTTGCGATTTTAAGCCAGAGAAGTAACCGGCTTCACTACTGGTCAATAAGATTTTCCTGCAAAACAAGTCTCATGTCGAAACAAGAGGTCCTTTAATACTTAATAAAATACATGAGGGAGACAATGTACATGAAAGTAAAGAATGCAGGAGAGTATATTTGTGAATGTTGGATTGGGTGTTTTATGTAAACTTGTTGAATGGTTGTTGGTGGTTTCTAAAATTGTTGTCTGGTTGCTTGTGTTTCTGGAAGTATTGGGTGGTTGCTCATGGTTATTGGGTTGGATGGTTTCTTTTGATTACTAGATCGAGACCTAAATAATTTTTCAGGGTCGAGCCAGCCAAAATAAATTGAAAAGCAATTTGTTTGGGTTGTGGCCCAAAGGGATTGAAGGTAGTCATTTTGGTTTGCTGGCTTAAATAGGTTATTTAATTATTATTATTTTAAATTTTAACAAATTTATCGTGCCATCATTTATCTTTTAAAAAACATGTTGTTTGGAAGACTTTACCGAAAAAAGTAGGGGATATAAAATACTTATTGTTTTTATATTAGTGATGTTACTTGCTTTTGTTAATGTACATGCATGAGAGTTCTCTTAATTGCTTTTCATCATTTATGCGAAGAGAAGAGATTTAGTCAATTTTATGTGTTCCTCCTAGAATAGAGAACATTATTACTTAAAGTGGAGAATATTTTATGTGAAAACAACTTTAAAGTATTGTGTAAAGAGATATTGGAGAAGTGGAGATTTCACCAGAGATCTCACTTGGAGATCTTTATTGGAGACATCGGAAACACATTTAAAGACATAGAGACTTCGCTTAGAGATGTGGAGATTTCAATAGAGATATGAAGATCTCATTATGAAAATTTTTTATTAAAGACATGGAGATATGTTTTGGAGACACGAAGATCTTACTTTGAAGATTTTTATTAAAGACATGGAAACATAGAGAAATATTACTACTTTTATTCAAAAGTTCAAAAAATAATGGGGATACAATTTCTAAAAATTATTTAATATCAAACAGTCCATCACATGAATTTTTTTCAGTTTGTTCAAATTCTTTTTTTTTCTTCATAAATTATTAGAGGTATCCTTTAAAGATCAATTTTCCCTCTTCTTTTTCAGGGTATGATATTCCTCAATGTTGCGATCGTGGTCATGGTAAAAATAACATGATTTATTAGGGTTCTTTATATTTGTGCCGCTCTTTTTCGGGGTAGGTATCATTTCCTTGATTAGTAGCCAACACTTTAATATATGTAGTGATAAAAGGTGTGGTTAGGAGCTCGAAGAATGTTGGGCGATTAGGAATTGATCTCTCGATGCTCTTTTTGGATGCCCTAGCAGGAGATCGATAACACTGAAGAGATTTTGCTCTCTCTAGAAATGATGGCGTCCCTATTTGGCAACATTTGCTTCTTAAACAATAATAAGAATAGACATACATTAAATTGATTGAATAAAATAAAAAGAAAAAAATAGTATGCTAGACTGCACATATTAGAAATATTATTTAAAAATAAAAAAACTTATTTTAAAAAATAAAATTCATCTATACAAAAGATAAAAAAAATAGATAAATAAGAAAAATCTCGTAAAAAATTAAATGCATAATAAAAAAATTCATCAATTAAAAGAGGCTCTCTAAAAAAAATAAAAAAGGGTACTCATCTAAATATAAATATTTAAAAAATATATAAAAAAAGCATTAATTTAAAAAAATAAAAAAAAAAGCCAGGTGCGATAGCTAACGTGTCTTCTCGAAACTTTTGGCACGTCATCTATGTTTGATATTTTTTCATTCTGGTCCTTGTTCTTTCAATTCTTTCACTGACTAAGAAATTAAAAATAATTGGCCTTCAATTAGGATTAAATAGTTAAAAATTAAACTATTTTTGTGTATGAATCCAAAAAATAAATACTCTACTTTTTTTTGTTAACGAATCACATCATGTGCTAGGACACGGCAACAATTGCAGGGAAAACTTGATAATAAAGGATGGATTGATTTGCTGAATGAAGAAGGTTGCTGGCTTTTCTTTTCCTTTTGCCTTTTTATCAGTCTTTTTATAAATTGATAATAAATATCGTTAGGTGGGTGAATTGGACTTGCCCCTCATCTGATGACCCCACTCAAAATAATCATGATCCTAATCTTAGTGAGTTGAATAATCATTTGGCTCTTCAATGATTAAATTTTTTTTTTTGGGGTAATGCTGATTTTAATATCATTTTCATCTATCAATTTGGTCAGGTGGGTCCTTGTCGCTGACATTTTTCTTTGGATGATTGGAGACTTTTTTGACCTTCATCCATGTATGTATGGGTTTTAACAAGCAGTGAGAAAAATAGTTGACATTTTTTCTGCTTTTGACATTAAATATATAAAGTTAAAAGGTATTGGAATACACTTTTTTTTATATATCCATTGATGGATAATAATAGTAATTTACAGTATTGGTTTTTTTTTTTGGAATTTTGAGCCTTTTTTTTCCTTTTAAGTATTGGTTTTTTTTAATTTATTTCTTATATGATGTGTTTATAGAGATTTAGAGTTAATAATTTATTTTAATTTGTTTCTTATATAGTTATCGCAATACTAAAAATATATCCTAGCATCAAGTTGGTATAAAAAAAATCTCGATATTGCAATATAATCTATTTTTAAAAACATTTAGCGAAACAAAAAATGATTTAGAAAAAAAACTAGGATAGTGAACTTTGTGAAGTTAATGACCCTGTTTGCGAGTTTGGCGAGGTAATCCTGATTGCCCCGGTTCGCGGGTTTTGTGGGGTATCTTTTTTTTCTCCTAATTGAACTTGATTATATAATCATCTATTTTTCTTTTTATCATATAGTTAAAAAATAGTTTCAGAAAAAAAACATGTTGCTATATTTTAGAAAATCCATAGACCTGTTGACGGGTTTAACTTTTCTGTTTTTTTTTAAATTATTTTTTTATTTCATCCTTCGATATTAGGTTGAGTGAGAATTGAGTTTTATAATTTATTTTGTTTTGCTTTTTAAGAGGTTATAATATTCTTAAAAAAAAAGTCTTAGAATTGGTTTGATGCTTAATTTTACGAACATCTATTTTTATTATCATATAGTTAAATAAACAATAATTTAGGGGAAAAAACAGGTTATTAATCCCAATGGAGTCCATTATCAAGTTTGCGAGTTTGAAATGTTGACCCGGGTTACCCGATTCATGGGTTTAGCAGGTTTACCCATCAAACCTGATATTTTTTTTAAGATTTTGGTCCTTTAATTTTTCTAATTGTCTTTTGTTTTCACTCTTTTTTAATATTGGATTGTTTGGGAAATGAAATTCATGGTTTATTTTTTTCTACTTTTTAGAAGGTTATCACGATCTCAAATAAATATTTTTTTAGGGTTAATGCTCAATTTTGCAAGTATCTAATGTTATCATAAAATTAAATAAAAATAAGTTACAAAAACAACAAATTTATTAAACTCATTGAAGTCCATGACCTAGGTTACAAGGCGACCGAGGTCGATTTCATTTGGTATCGTCTCAACATTTTAAAAAAATTATTATCTTAAAGTTTTTTTAAAAGATATATCATGTTTTTACCGGTCATCCAAGTTGTATTTAGACCCATTAAATTGAATGATTCACTTTGGATCAACTCCCACGTGATTTAATTCAAAACTCGAGTCAGGTTGGCAGGTTTCAAGATCAAACCGCTTGATTGGATTTAATGACACTACAAAAAAAACTCCCACGTGATGTAATTCAAACTCGAGTTAGATTGACAGGTTTCAAGATCAAACTACTCTTAACATTTTTTTAAGTTTAGAAAAAGAATAGTCTGATCCACAGTGCAATGCAAGCAAATGTATAAAAACAAGAATGTGTTACATAAGCTCGTATATTTACATTGCCTATAGTTAGATTATTGGGGAATTACAAAATTGTCAAGAAAAGTGATAAATTGATAGTTGGAGGGTTAGACTTCAGTTTTTATCTGAAAAATGACAGTAACTAGATAATTAACTCACATTACATAATTGGTTGGAGAAAAAATTAAACTTAAAAAAATTTCAAAGTTGTAAAGAATTTCTAGGCAGTGCCATTAAATTTGGCTTAAATCAATTTTAAAATCTTCTCATCAAACTCATCTTTTAGTCCAGATTTTAAATTAAATTGTATAAGAGTTATCCCGGAATGATTCAATTGACCTAATGAGTTTAAAGTGACCCAAATAACCAGTAAAAAGTGTAATTTAACTTTTTTTTAAAAATTTCAAGATGACATATTTTTTTAAAAAAATATTGATACGTCAATATATTAGATTGACCTGAGTTTTGCGGCTTAACCCACTAAACCCACTACCCGGGTTATGGACTCCACTTTTAATATAAAAAAATTTAAACTACTTTTTATCTAATTATATGATAACAAAATAAATGTTTGTAAAATCAACCACTAACTTGATGTTGGGAAAAATCATGGTGTTTGTTTGAAACCGCAATAAATATATAAAAAGCAAACCAAAATAAATTATGAATGTCAATTCAAAATCAACCGAAAGTTGAAGGATGAAATTGAAAAAAAGTCAATAAATATTCAAAAATGAATGATGATATTGGGAAAAATCAAAGGAAAAAAACAAAAAAAAAGGCTAAATGGACTGAACTACATGGTCCAATACGCCTCGACCTTCTTTATTTATTTTCTTTTTTATCATCCACCCTTTGTTTTTTGAAAACATATATAGTAGGTGATATGTTGTATGTTTTTATAGATTCTGACCACCACAAGTGGCTGGAAAGTCAAGCTTCCGACTTATAGGTAAAAAAAAAAACCAATTTCAAATAGTTTTCAATTAAAAACATCTAAGAAACATCCTAGGGATCTCAATAAATTCATTTTTTTAATCTTAAATTAGCATTTAATCAGTTAAAAATGAAAAATCATTTTAATCCATTTTTTTTATGTGATCTACTTTTTTTCAACAAGATAAATAAATAAAAAAGATCTAAAAAGAACTCTCATTGTCAAATAGGACCAGTTAACAGAAATTGATCATTCTCTAACTTTCTCTCTTTTTTTTTTTTGTGTTTTCAGCAACTTTCCCTTTTTTGTCACAATCACAAGGCCTAAATATGAACAAAATAAAATTTAGAACAAAACCTCTCAATTCCCAAACTAAATAGACCACAAAGAAAATTAAACAAAGTCCTAAGACACAAAGGTGCTAACATAATTTTTTTAATAAAAGATCCTTTTTTATTTTTTTTAATTGTGGTCCCTTGATTTTTTTTACTTTTCTTAAATAATAAAATTAGATTCATTTTCAAGAAATTGAGCATCAACCTAATAGCGAGACTTTTTTAAAATCGAGATAACGAAAAAAAATGAAACAAATTATTAACCTCAAACCTCAATAAACACAACATTGAAGCATCAAATTGAAAAGAAAAAAAAATTGATGATCAAAGGCATAAAAAAAATAAAGATGACCAAAGCTAAAACCATATGTTTTCTTTTTTAAATGCCTCATATTGTTTTTTTCAATTTTGGTCCCCTCATTTTTAATCTCTTTCAAATAATAAAATAAAATATATATATATATATATATATATATATATATATATATATATATATATATTTTTGTGAAACTTAGCACTAACACCATGTGAGGATGTTTTTCTAAGATAGCGCTAAGCATATCAAAAGTGAATCAAAATAAATTATCAATCCTAAATCCCAATCAACACAACATTAAAGGATAAAATAAAAAAAAAGATAAAAAAAGGTGTAAAACAAAAAACAATGAAGCAACATTGTATGAATCTATGGTGTTTTGCCTTTTAATACACAATGATTGTATAATGCTTTTCAATTTTTAACTAGATGTAGACTTGCACTACACCACATGGCCATATTATTATTATTATTATTATTATTATTATTATTATTATTATTGCTTAAAATGATGTTCAGGTGATGGAAACATTTTAAAGAATAAAGAAAAATATGTGACACGAGTTATAGACCCAACTGGGTTAAATAAATTGATTTTATTTTAATTAGATGATAAAACAAATAGGCAATGGCAACAAATGGATCGAAAAACATTATCACGATAATTTGAAGAAAAGTTTTTTTAAAAAAGGTGAAAAACGGTATAGCTCAATTATCAACCAATTAAATACAAAATGATAAAATTAGGTGAAAATAGAACAAAGAAAATTGGCATAAGTCAACTCAAGTTAGCATGACAAATCTATAACCCGGGTAATATAGACTAAGTCAACATGGGTTAACCCGCCAAACTCTTGGCATAAATTATGAGATTATGATAACTTAATAGAAAAGAAAATGAAGAAAAATTACAATGCCTATTTTTTTTAAGAGGAAAACAATGTCGAATGATGAAATTAAAAAAATAAGTAAAAAAATATCAACCCACTTTAACTTCTAAAACTCGTGATCCGGATCATTAGATCAAAAGCACCCTATCTTAAAAAAAAACCATGATGTCTAATTCCCAACCAATCAAATATTGAAGAATGAAATTGTAAAAAGAAAATCAATTATACAAAAGAATCCAAAATAGACAATAACAATTAAACAATGAAGAACTAGATTGAAATAAAAAAAAAAATAGAAAACAACTACAATTTTTTTATTGAAGGGTGAAATTGAAAAGATAAATCAATTTAAAAAAAAGGACAACAAAACAATTAAAAGAATAAGGATCAAATTAAAAAAAATAGCTTATCACAAATTAGGATTGAATGATGAAATTGAAAACAAATCAAAATTTTACAAAAGGGCAAAGAACAAAAATTAAAAATCAAAAATCAAAAGAATACGGACCAAAGTTGAAGTCTCAATAAGTAAGAGGACAAGTCTGAAATTTTGAATGCTTAACATGAATTTCAAGGAGAGGAGGGAGAAAAGAGAAAAATAAAAAGAAAGCATTATTGTTAACAAACCGCCCCACTACTGTTGCTTTACGCGGCCCCAATAAGGAGAAGATATCACGATGATTCAATAAACACCGTAGAAGGAAATGTTTTGTTATTGGGATACGCCGTATGCGCCGCTAGAACACCGTGAGAACCTCCTATATGCCAACCATGTTTTTTATTATTATATTTTATATTTATTGAAATACCAAATTACCCCCATTCAACTTAATTATAACTAAAAAAAACTAGGTTGAAAATTCAAAAAAGCCCTCAAATGCTAGTTTTAGAATATTTGCTTTTAAAGGTATTGCGGTCATTATATTGCACTTTAAAAATATGAAATGACCAAGTTATTTCTGATCAATTTGATAATGACTAGTGGACCTTGTGAAAAGACTACATTACCTCTAATAGTCAATTTAAAGATTTTTTTAAAGGAAGGGCAAAATCATCATTACATTGTTATAATTAACAATGTTTTTCCCTCCTAAATTAGCTTTTGTTAATTTTAATTTTAATTTAATTATAATTTTCCATAGTAGTTCACTTTTGGCCTATAACAAGTCAACTCGTTATCATTTGTGGCAAAGGATAATAAGATTCTAAGAAAAAAAAAGGTTCAATTGAGTCCTTGATATTACTCTTTTTTAGCTTTCTACTTTAAAAATAATAAAACTAGGACTTATATGTCTTAAAATGGTATTTGTTAAGAATCACATAAATGTAAGGGGCACAAATATGTCATTTTCCCTCATATTTATTATTGTCCTTTTCCTTTATATTTATTATTGGATAATGTTATTATCATTTAGTGCAAAGCTAAAAGTACACGGTGAAACCATTCAAGTTCTCTTGTTTTATGTTATGAAATCTCCCCACTTTGATTTCAACTAGATAAATGACTTGTATTTCACTGTGGGTTGAGTTGATTTCTTTAGTAACCTAAAATATAATAATAAAGCATTGCAAGTATGTTTTAAAATAAAAGAAAATTATGTGCCTCAAGTTATAGACCTTAAAGTTAAAGGATAAAGATAAAAAAAATTGAAAAATGAAAAAAAAACCATGATCCAATCTAAGTTAACATGATAAACTTGTGACCTGGATCATGAGGTTGCGATATTTTCATAGAAAGAATATAGAAACAAAAATAAAGAAACTCAATATTTAATAAACTCAAAGTCTAAGGCTAAAATCTAGAAAGAAAATAAGTGTAATAAAAAAATTAATAAAAAAAACTGATATCAACATGGGCTAACATGTCATACCCGCGAACCATGTCATGAAATGGGGTTGACCACATAAAAAACAATAATGAAGCTCAATTCTCAACAATCCAATGCTAAAGGCTAAAAATAAAAAAAAATTAAATGATAAAAAAATAATTTAAAAAATAAGAAACAAATTTGACATATAAAAATAAAATGATGTAAAAGCCTCGAGCAAATTTGAGCTAACATGGCAAATGTGTGGCCTAGACTGCAAGGTCGAGTTATCGTCATAGGAAGAAAATGAAAAAAAAAATAAAGATGTTTAATATTCAATAAATCCAATGTTGAATGATAAAATTGATAAAAAAAATAACATAAAAAAAGAATGATATCAATCTAGTTTACAATTTTATACCTATGACTCAAATCATATGACCGAGATCACAACACTAAATTAATGAAATCCAATTATAAACAAATCAAATATTCAATGATGGAATTAAAAAGAAAAAAAAATTAAAAAAATAACCAAGACATAAAAAAATAATTAAAAGAACAAGAGTCAAATCTGATATAAAAATTAAATTAAATCAAATGATAAAGAATAAAATTGAAAAACAATTAAAAAATAACAATTAAAAGAATAATGATAAAATTTTATATAAATACCAAATAAGACAAAATGCTTAAAGATAGAATGGAAAAAGAAAATGATAAAAAAAGGATTCAAAATAATAAATGGCAATAAAAAGAATAAGAGCCAAAACTTAAATAAGAAGAAAAAAAAAGGACAATTTCTTAATTTTGGTTGGGTTGTCATGTTTTTTTTTTAAGGTAAGAGAGAGAAAAGGAAGGGGGAGAATAAAAATTCAATTGCAGCCTAACCATCTCGAGAAGCCTTACATGCGTTGCCCCCGTTGATGCACCTTCACGTGCACAATCGATAGAGACGATGCTTGCTCGTTTTTTGCTATTAAAAAGCACCACACGCATCACTCAAATGATGCAGATGTTTCCCACATGCTGGTACATACGTAACACACATTAATAACTTTTCTCTTTAAAAAAAATAATTTATCAAAAGATCTAAACACCCCTAACCCTATATGATATTAATGAGAAAACCATGACAAAAGGACAAAAAAGTATCTTGACATAAGCTATAGATTTTTTTGCTTTTAGGGATATCTTAATAAGAAAGATAAAAAACGAAAAATGTTCTAGCCTAAAAAGTTAATGAAATTTAACTTTTAAAGTTATTCTAAACATTACAGTATGTAAATAAAATGTTAAAAGATAGTTCCACTCCATTCAATCTTGTAATGACAAATAAGTTTTGTAAAAAGATAATTTTGCTTTATACGGTTTAAATTGTGAAGGGAGAAATAATAATTATATTGTGAAGATCTACGGTAAATTATTAACGTGTTTGTAATGTATTCTTGATTTGTTTTTATTTTAGCTTTTGCTTTAGGCTCCGTTTGTTTGCTGGAAAATAATTTTTTTTTGGAAAGGGAATTCCGGGAAAATAAATTCCGGAAAAGTGAATTATTTTCTGATGTTTGATAGTGTAATGAAAAATAAGTTGGAAAACACTTTCCAATGTTTGGTTATGTTATAGAAAATGAGCTGAAAAATAACTTATTAATGTTTTATTTTTTTTCAAGTTTATTAAAATAATGGGGAACAAATCTTATAAATTAAAAAGTTGAATGAGAATGAAATTGAAAAAAAAATATAATTTCATAAATTATCTCAAATAAAATAAATAATAATAAAAATAATAAAGAGCAAATCTAAAAAATAAAAAAATTGAAAGATGAAAGATGAAAAAATTAAAATAACAATAATTAACATTTCATAAATCATTTGAAATAAAATAAGTAACAATCAAAAGAATGAGTGTCAAATTTGATAATTAAAAAATTTCAATTAAAAAATGATAAGGAAAAAGCAAATAACAATTATAAAATTAAGGATCAAAATTAAATATAAAAATTAAATTCTAAGGGATGAAATTGAAAAAAAAATATCCAAAATTATATATATATATATATATATATATATATATAGTAATTAAAAGTTTGAGGACCAAATTTGATATAATCAGTAAATAATATGACATTCCTAATTTTTTCACAACTTCCGGAAAGTGTTTTCTGTCCAAAATAAAAGGAAAACACTTTTCTGGAAATCAAGTCAAATTTTCCTTTGACTTGAAAGTGTTTTCCGTTGACAAACTTTCATAATAGTAAAAAAACACAGGAAAATCTGGAAATTAATTTTCTAAAAACCACTTTTCAAAAAACAAACGCAGCCTTAATGTGTTTATGTTTTAAACTTTCATTTAAAAGTCTCCCAATCATGCAATTTGAAATTCCTACAATTCAAATTGTTAGATTAATTTAATTTCAGCATGAATTTATCCCGTTAGGAATATATTGGTTGGGACTTTGATTTGCTTTGATGTTACATGGAATCAAAGATTTCTAAACACATTTTTTCTTTCCCCCTCATTAATTATAACTTACAAGTGAATGGTTAAAAATACCAGTTTCATAAAAAACAAAATAATAAAAAGAATTGAAAAGAGATTATGCAAGAAGGTCCTCTTGTCCTGTATGCCAAAGATTTTATGATTTTTATCAAAATATGAAACATAGATTATATTAAAAAGTTAGGGGTAAATATTTTCGGTTCAGTTTGGTTTTTACTTAAAAAAATAATCAAATCAAAACTTTTATTTTTTTAAAAAAAAGGCTCAGGATCGGCTCATGGAAGAAAGCAGGAACTCATGGAGGCCATTGAATGTTGGAATACAATGAAAATTCCAACTTGATTCATCGTTGTTGAACCGGCTTGACTTGGTCCGCTTCAATTGGTTTAAAACTTTTAAAATCAAAACCAAACCAAAATAATTTTTTTTTATTTTTGTAATTAGTTAATTCAGTTAATGTTTTTTTTATTTTCTTGATTTTTCGGTTTTTTTTCCCTCTAAATAAAGTAATAGAACATAATGAAATTACCATGATGCAAGTCTTGGTCGGTCCATTGAACGTGCACAATATCTACCAATACCATCTCACCTGTTAGCGAACGATAGCTGTCAA
>Ga0325414_1005903_pt1 | contig 12948 bp, 5 predicted proteins | sample PopdelMetagenome_8_FD_206183 | JGI IMG/M metagenome (GOLD analysis project Ga0325414, IMG submission 206183) | Populus deltoides microbial communities from Bellville, Georgia, United States - Leaf-PdKOR-R3 | ecosystem: Host-associated > Plants > Phyllosphere > Phylloplane/Leaf | place: USA... | reverse complement strand
AAACACCCACGGAAGCAAGATCCAGCAAAGAAGAAAGAACTTGATTGGAAAAGGAGATTTCTAATTATCGAAGGAACAGCTAAAGGTTTGGAGTACCTCCACAAGTATTGTCAAGTGCGGATCATTCATAGAGACATCAAAGCAAGTAATGTCTTACTAGACTTGAGACATCGACCAAAAATCTCAGATTTCGGACTAGCAAGATTTTATTCCTGTGACCAATCCCTCGTCAACACTGCCATTGCTGGAACACTGTAAGCATAAGCACTGATATTTCCATTAACCTTTTTCTTCTTAAAGGTGTCTATGCAAACTCACATTGTCCTAATAAAAAAATTATCACTCTTTTTGATGTCTTGGCGTAAAGGGGGTACATGGCTCCAGAATATATTGCCAAGGGAAGGTTAACTGAGAAGGTGGATGTCTATAGCTTTGGAGTTCTCGTCATCGAAATGATTACTGGAGTACAAAACAACAAATATCAATCCGAGAAAACATATGAAACTCTAGTTACCTGTGTAAAATTCCTTTCACCTTCTTGTTGCCTATATAGTAGAAGTACTATGCATTTATTATGTCCACATGGTAAAAATGCATGTCAATATATTACAGTTCATGCGCGCTTGCTTGCTTGCTTTCAACCAACCTCCTTTGTTTTTCCCTTTATAACAGGCATGGAAGCATTTCCAATCAAACACGGTACAAGAGATCATTGATACAAGTATGACGATTGAAGATGCTGAAGAAATCGAAAGAGTTGTTCAGATTGGTCTATTATGTACTCAAGAGTCACCAAATTTGCGGCCGACGACGACAGAAGTAGTTCAAATGCTTAGGAAAAAGGATGTTGAATTGAGTTCACCATCCAAGCCTCCTTTCACAGATGAACTTATGGAATTACATTATTTTGGCAGCTTGGACCAACAGCATCCTTCTACCTTTGGTTTGTGAATATGACTGCTAGCTAGAATTTGAAAATAGAAAGAATTTTGAAGTTTAGAACATCGTATTCACACCCACACACAGGTTTTGTCATGTGATTTTGCCATATGTATTATTCAACTATTATAGACTAGTTTGAATTATTTCTACCATTTATTAAATTGAGATGTTTGTTTCAAAATCTAAATAGTTTTTGTCTAAAGCTTGATAATTTATAATTAATTTGCAATTTTCCTTTATTTTTTTTGCATTTTAATTCTCGCAAACATTTTTTACTATCCCTTTTTTGTTTTTTATATGTTAAGAAGCAACTTGTTAACACTTTTCAAAAATTGATTAGAAACCAAACAAATATAAGTATGACAAGTTATTTGATCATGAAGGAAAAACCTTATGAAAAACTCTTTAAAAGATTATATAAAAAAACCCTCTAGAACAGCCAAACCCAAGACAGTAGTTTAGAAGACTGCAAGATGAGTATTTATGACTACAAATCCTTTGTAACTATAATACTTTACTTGTCAAGACAAACACTCTGTTTTGTTTTCTACTGTAGTAGCTTGCTAAAACACTTAAAGATCTTAAAACTATTGTCATCCTAATTGGAACATTCAGTTGCTAACATAGTAACACAGGAATTTCCCTTAGGAGTTTACAGGTCTTCTAACTATTTAGCGAACAATTCTCCTTGAGAATTTTCTTCACACTCATTTGTGTATCAAGAGTATATGCTGTGAAACTCTATGTAACTCCTTAGTTGGTTGGGCACTATTGCTCTATTGCCAGTGTTACTCTTGCCTTCTTAATGCTTCAGATTATCCTTCTTTATATACACATCCATGTGATAAGGATAAGAACATTATCTTCAAGTTTCTAGTTTATTAATTACATTTTTAACAAACTATTATTTATGTTTCACAAAAACATGCACTTCTCTGACAGTTATCTTCGGATAACTTATATTTATCTTATATCTGAACTTATAATCAATATAATTATAAAAATAATCATGTTATATCCTATAAGATAAACCTGACTGATTCTTTATCTAATTTGGATAAACAATCTAAATAATTTCATCGTAAATAATCCTTCACTAATCAAAGCCAATAATTTTAGCATTTATATTTTTTTTTAATTTGTGAAAAAAATAATAAGAATGAATTTTCATGCAAGTAGTTCAGATAGTTTGATATAAATAGATATTTTATTAAGGTATTCATGCAAGCACAATTGAAACAATGTTATTTAGTATGAGAATAGTTAATAATATGTATGCAACAATATTGACACAATCAAAGAGTTGATATCTTCTCCCAAGTGTAAGAGTGTCAAAATAATAAATAACCCGGTAAGACCGGGGTCGAACCATAAGGAGGTGAACTATATAAAATTATAAACAATAAATGAAAAGGAGATGAAGAGAACTTTCGAGATGTGATATTGATGTAAGGATTAAACAAGAATAAAATAATTGTCAAGGTTAGAGAATCCACTAATGATATTTCAAACAAGTATAGTATAAGCTCTTTTTATTACTTGACTGAAACCACACACAAATGAGATTCCAATCGGATTATAAATTATTAACATGATTACATTAATTATCTTATTCGAGTAATGCCAATACTTGTAAATATTATCAGGTATTCATGGTGATAACTTATGTTAACAACAAATCAAGTTCCTTTCATAGCTTAGGTGTCGATTATACCATACAGTTGGCTATGAAAGTGCTAAGTATTGTTGTACCAAGGGTTGTTCAACACAAATCTAGATTAACCATTTATCAAGTAAGGTATTAAGAGAGTAAGATAATAAATACAAAACATGTTAGTATCAAACATTAAAGTCCATGTTGAGTTTATACTATACTTATTCTTATACCATTAGTGTAACCTTGTCACCTTGACATAATAAACTTAGCTGAACATTATGAATAAGAGAAACATAGATAAACAAGATAAGAACATAATTATATAAGTATAGTAAAGGAAATAAAAAACATAAACAAGATATTAAGAAAAATATAACATAGAACAAAACTTGAACGTTACAAAATACAAAGAAAGAGAGTAAGAGTAAGATCTTGATCTGAACAACCAAAATGCCTAAATACATGGCAAATGCCTCCTTTTATAGGCTAAAATTCAGAACTATTGATTTGATGACTAATTATTGAGTAGGTGGCCACCTCTTGACCTGGTAACAATCCTTATCTTCTTGTCTGCAGAAAACGCCATTGTTAATATCAGAATTTGAATAGATAGTCTTCATGAAAGTTCTGGGAAATTATCTCAGCTTTCCAACAAAACAAGAATGAGGTCATTTTGACTTTTAGAACTCGATATATAGGCTGAACACTAAACAGTGTCTGGGCTGTAAGACAAATTCCGACTTCTCTGTTGTTGCTACAATTTGAACTTGAAAATGATCCTTTTGAATTTGGACTCTTCATGAACGTTTTAGGCCTATGTCTTAGCTTTCTATTCATATAAACCAGACCTAAATCCAAGTTTTACGGCTCTAGTTATGATCCAATAATCAAATGGTGTTCCAATTTGAATTCAACCAGCATCTCATTTCTAAGCTTAGCCCTCTCTTTGTCTTTTTAATTTCAGTAGTTAAACTCATCAATCAATCCTTTGATTTATATGATAGACCTGCATTTAAAATGAACATTTACCATAAATTAAAGGTATCTTATATTATCAGACTTGTTATTATAAAACATGCTCTAGTTAAGGAGTTATTGATACTTCAAGTGTAAAATGATGATATAAAACCTTGATAAAAATACACTTTTAAGTATTAATCAAATATCCTATAAGTTCCTAACATGTTTCATGAAAAACAATTCATAACTTAAAAACTTCACATGTTGCATCCTAATAGTTCATAATCTTTTCAAAAACTATTTTGTATCAGATACTGTTATACAATTATATGCTCAAGTTCCAAACGCTTCAAGTATTCAACATAGAGGATTCTTTGTAAAAATAACAATATTCAATTATTCTTTTTAAAAAAAAACTATAGGGTTGGCTGGCTTGGTTTAGTTGTTTTCTTTCTTTCCTTTCCCTTGCATGCATCCTTATCTCCCTCTTGTTTTGGCACTAATCTTATTCCTTATCTTTACCAAGAATAGTTTGATGCACATGTTCGACGTCCAACCTGAGTTGAATAAGTCTTTCATAAACTTGTACAATATCTTGTTGCATATCTATTAGCAACTTATCAACTACATCAATCTTTTGTTCCTACTTACCAGTAAAACTATCAAACTTATTTGATAGTACTTGCAATTGTTCTATTATAAAAGGGAGTAAGGGGCTGGTTTGAGAATTTTTTGGCTAAAAAAAGGTAGACTCTTCAAGATGTGATTTTTTTTATTGACTATAACTTCAAATTAAAAACAGTTACAATTAAGATTTTTCCATACATCTTAGTTATTAGCTCATTGTCATGCAAGGGTACTTTGGCCATGATTGCAAACCTAATTATCAACCCTCTAAAAGGCAGACTCATTTCCTTTCAGTTGCAGCTTTTTGTATGACAACAATAAAATGAGTGGCTAGGTCGATAGGAGCATTAGTATCAATAACATATATGAACTGAGCTTTTTCCTCTGTCAACTCAATATGTCTTGTAATAGGCTAGGGATTTGTTAGAACAATTTTTGCCAACAGATGGCAAGAAGTTAGCATAATATGTATAAGTAGTCTATATTTTTTAGAAAACCATTTTGATCTTGTAGGGCTAACAAATAGATCACTCATTTGAGTCTTGGAAGAGGCTCTTATTCTTTTATAAGGAAAGTCGGGATCTTTGATTTCAAGTAGCTCATATAACTTTCTAAGGACAACTAGAGATAACTAAAGGTTTTGACCTCTAATAGTAGAAGTAATAGAGTGGTCATTAAGATTAAAAGACTCATAATTTGCACTAAACTCCTTAACAACTTCAACATATGAAGTAGGTGCTCTTTCAATCAGTTTACCTTATTGTATTTTCTTAAAAATGTCCTTTATGAATGCAAGTGAGGGGTCAGAAAGACCACTTGCCGAAACTTCTCTTTCACATAGTACATTCTTATTAGAAAAGTTGTTTATGTAAGTCATCTCAACACTAGAGAAAATGAAACAGTTAGGTTTTCCAGACAATGCTACAAGTTTAGAGGAACCAGACACCACTTTATCTTTTTTCTTTGTCCTTTGAAGTTTAGAGGGCTGGACTAGAGTCTTTTTAAGGGATAAGGTCTCATGTTCTTCCTCATTAGAAGAACTTGAAATAGGGGTTCCAAAATAAAATGGAAAAATTACTAAACTTTGGTTGGACTCTAAAATGAATAATGTAAATGCTACAGGGCAACCCCTACATTCTCTGAAATTAAAAAAAAATCATTTGCATCCTTGATAAATATAAAGAGACAAAGCTTCATTCTTATCCTTATCAAAAACCATAAAAAACACTTCCATCTCTATATGAACCTTACAAAGGGAAAATATTGCTTCCAAAAATAAAGAGTTTTCATTCTCCTTTTGCTTTTAAAGGGCCGACCACACACACACACATAGGGATAAGTTTTGTTAATTTCCACTATGTCCTTTATTTTATACCTTTTATGTTTTACAAGTAATATTTTTCATATCCCAATACTTATTTATACCAAATTTGACCTGAGTAATATCAAAATTCATTAAACTTTATCTCATAACATTTCTTTTCTGATATATTACTTTTATTTAGTTTTTATTTGCATTTATGTATTTTTTATTTTTCAGTCATTTTTCATATTTTTATTTTTGATGTAATACATAAATATTTTATTTTAAATTCCCAAAATCTATTATCATCCTCTTAGTGTAAATAGTTAATTTACATGTTTAGCATATTATTTACTTCGCAATCCTTATGGATTTACCCTGGGGTTTACATACAACTCTCTCTCTTTATTCATAAGCCTATTCTTTTCTTTGTGTGGTGTTAATTGTTGTTATAGAGTATATAACCTTTAGTTAAGGTTTGAGGTCTTAGATCGTTAGAGGTGTTTTGAGTTGATAAATGTGTTTATTAAGGTACCAAGAATGTTTATTGGGTGTTTTGAGGTGAAAATATGTTAAAAAATATTTTTTAATAAAAAAACTGAAACCTGATTTTTTGAACACCTCTTCAGCGATCGAAATCTAAGCAAGCAAATGACTTATTATTATTGTCAACTATTTTTTTCAAAAAAGGCATAAAAAAAGGTCAAATACGTGGGCCTAGCCTTACAAGCCCAAGCATTTATGCCCTTCTTTTGTTAGGTTAGGCGCATAGCCCTAGCCCTGACCTAGCACTTTTATTTTTTTTTCATTTTTTTGGATTTGAATTTAAATTCATTATAAAAAAACTTCGTATGATATTTTAATTATTATTCATGTTGCATCCGACATCGCGGTGGCCCTAAAAAATAATTCTCTTGAATTATGGAAAAAGATTAGATTCCTGGCATCTTGTTCTTTTAGGAAAAATGTATTGTTTGAGGAGTCGCCACCTAGTATTATGGTCACCAGGAACCTTAACTGGTCAACAGAGATTCTATGGTTCGGGACTGATTACGTAAAAGAAAAGATATTATCACCCCTTAAACGTTTTGCCTAAGGCAAACTACATTGCTGTTTTTTGTCTTAAAATGCTAAATTTTTTTTTTATTGGTTTACGTTTTGATGATTTATTCATAATATTCCTGACTCTGGTGTCAGTGAATATTTGACTACGGATAATTCCAACTCTGGCGTTGGTAACTATTACGTAGCCATAAAAATAAATTTAGATTAATATATTTTTTTATTCCTGACTCTAACGCTAGTGAATAAACAAATAAATTAAATTCATTTTATTACGCATCCATATATTTTTTATATTTCTTATGTAAATGAAAGAAAAAAATAAATAAAAAATAAATAAAATTAAATCAATGTTTTTTATTCCTGACTCTGGCGTCAGTGAATAAATAAATCAATTTATTTTTCATACATGCACATATATTTTTTTTCTTGATAAATAAAATAAAATATAATGAATAAGAATAATATAAACTTAAACCAGTATTTTAATCCCGACTCTAGCGTTGGTGAATAATCCGGTAAATTTATATTATTTTTATTCATGCTTAAACATATTTTTTCTATTTTTTCTTTTTCTCCTTTTTTTTAATTTTTTAATTTTTTTATTGTTTTTTGGGCTGGGCCCAGTTCAGCCTATATGGGCTGGACTAAGCCCAGCCGGCCTAGCCCAATCACTGACCCAAGCTAGTGACCTGGCTAGGCCACAGCACGCATGAACTAGCTTCATGCGTGCATGGCGTTGTGCCAAGGTAATTAATTACCTTGGCACAGTGCCTAATGCACTGAACTTCCAAAAAAAAACGATGAAAACAGAGGAAGCCTACCTTGTTGCAGTTTGCTTCGCCGGAGTGCTAGCGTGTCGGGCGACGATCAGTGGTGGCGTTCGTCAATAATAAGCTAGAATCTCTCCTTCAACCTCTGCCTTTCTGCCCTCTGTTTCCTCTGCCTTCGTCTGAAAAATTATCCCCGTGCTCTGTTTTTCAAGTTCTCCCAACTCTCTCTCGGTTCATTTTTGTTTTCGTAGTTTTAGGCCGGTGTTGGTGAGGAGAAGCTCGTTTTCGGTATGGGGTTCCAAAAATACTTAAAAAATACAGCTGGTGTCTTTGTGTTTTGGGTTTCTTTCTTCTCTCCCTCCTCTATTTCTTTTTCTATCACTCTCTCTACCAGCCTTGTTCTTCGGTGCTGCTCGGTTTATATAGGGCTCGGCGAGTTGATAACAGACGGTAGGTCAACGGTCGGCCACCATTAAGGCGCCCATAACTGAAGCTAACAGACGATGATTACTGCTGCAACGTTCGGCCTCCTTCACTGTAGAAAACGGTCACAGGCTTAAAGGAGAAGAAGATGAACAGCGTCTTCAAAACGACGTCGTTTAGCCATTTTTCGTTTTGATCCATGCAGTTTTGAAAGTCTTGTAATTAAACCCCTGGTTTAAACTGTAATTGGCCCCCTGCATTTGCGCCCCTTTTTCAATGTAGTCCTTGGATTTTAATTTCGCAATTTAGACCCCCAATTAACCCCAAACTTTGCTATTTCTTCAATTAAGTCCCTGATTTCAGTAATTTAATTAAATCCAAAGTCCAATTAAGTCTAAAACTTATCAATTCTCCAATTAAATCCTTGATTGGGTTAATTAAATTAATTCCAAGTTTAATTAAGTCTCGAAACTTACCAATTCTCCAATTAAAACCTTGATTGGATTAATTAAATTAATTTCAAGCTTAATTAAGTCTCAAAACTTATCAATTTTTCCAATTAAAACCTTGATTGGATTAATTAAATTAATTTCAAGCTTAATTAAGTCTCAAAACTTATCAATTTTTCCAATTAAAACCTTGATTGGATTAATTAAATTAATTTCAAGCTTAATTAAGTCTCAAAAATTATCAATTCTCCAATTAAACCCTTGATTGGATTAATTAGATTAATTCCAAAGTTTAATTAAACCCCAAAACTTCCAATCATGTTGCCCTTAACCCAAATTTTAATTCATTCTTCATTTATTTTATTTTTACTTGTTTTTCATCATTTTCAAATTTTAATTCATTCTTTATTTATTTTATTTTTACTTGTTTTTCATCATTTTTTTTAGTAAATAAAATAATTAAAATAATAAAAAAAATCAAAAATTGGGTTATGACAATTCATTTTTGCAACGATTCTCAAATAATATTATAAGTTTTTAAAGGAATTTTAACAACTGTTTTTAATTATTATATACCTAATATGAAAAAGAAAGCCCAAGAATTCAATTAAATAAAATTTATGTTTTACAATTTTGGTAATAGATTTTATACATAGTTTTATCTAATTTATTCATTTTTTCTTCAATCACATACAAAATACTAAGATGTTATTTTAATATTTTTTTAATTTACTTTTAAGATCATGATGAATTTTTGTTTATAAAATAATGCTCGCAATTAAAAAACATGTTTTTGTTAAAACAACTGAGAATTGCTTCTTCTTCTTTTTTTTTTTTTGTTAAAAACATTCATTTTAAGAAAATAAAGTTTAGATTGGATAAATACATTTTCTCTACTATTTCAAATGGCTGAATTTTTTGAAAAATCTTTTCTTTTTATTTTTTCTGCCTTTTATTAAAAAAATGCTCCCGATATAAAAATTATGATGTTGTTTTTAAGAAGATTAAGAATTTTTTATGATGATACTTTGATTGCTTTTATGAATAATTATATATCAACATGATATGCAAAGTTCTTATGATAATTTACTCATTAATATTGAATGGGAATATAATATCTTTTTTCTCGTTTTTTCATTAAAATTTTTGTTGTAAAAAAATACATGAATTAGAAAAAAAAAAATTAGATGAGAAAAATATATTTTTCCTCAATAATTTTATTTGTTGTCTTCCCTGTAAATGTTTGTTCTTATAATTATTTAATTAAATAAAAAATAGGTTATAGAGAGCAAGGTTATTAAACTCATCTTGGGTCATCCTAGGCCATTGGTTGGGCAGGTTTATGTAGTTTGACCAGTTTGATCAAAATTGTCATCGTCTCAATATTTATTAAGAAAGAAAATTAAATCAACATGATTTTAAAATATTTTTTTCTTAAAAAAAAGTCAAGCTAGGTTTTTACTAGATCGATTAATTTGTGGATGCACCTGCCAAGTTGATTAGGCTGTAATTGGTCAACTCCTATAATGTTTGCTTTGAAACTTGACCCAAAATAATGACATAGCTGATAGGTCATCACAATGACTTTTTAAGCTTGACCGTGTTTAATAACATCAAAAAGCTCCTCGTCATAACACATGCAACTTATTGTCACTAAAAATCATCTTTTAGAAGCAATAATTAAGGATATCTATAAGTCTTTGGTTAAAAAACCATGGGGCTAACAACCTGTTTGAAATCAAATTACATGGTGAATTCAATTCAATTTATAAGCAAATTTAATTTAAATAGTCAATTGTAGAGCACTATAATCTAAAGTAACATTATTAAGTCTATTATGCAAGGATACACAACAATAGAATGTTTTCAGAAATTCATCAATGCAAGACAATTTGGACAGGGAACACCCATTTTAAGGTTGAGTTTGCATTGTCAAAGACTTCGATCATTCAACTTTAGTTCTAAATGAATCATGTTGGAATTCTGAAAATTTGCTTCTTGATTTCCAAATTTAGAAGGACTTGTTGAAAATTGCCTAGTCAACAAAAGAGATATCTCATTGTGATAAGTGCTCGGTTTTGGAAAGTAACTAGATTATTTGTGGCATTATGTTGCATGTCCGATCAATTTTTTTAACATAAAAAAATGTTAAAGCATTGTTAACTTTTTTCTCTAGTGGAAAAGAAAATTCATGTGCGTGTTGACCTAGTCAACTTGACGGATACAAAGACAATCCGGATGGCTCATAAAAAAATAACTTTACTAAAAAAAATTCAAGATGACAACTTTTAAAAAATATTGAAATGATTACTTATTGGATCCACCCAGGTCAATCGGAGTTAACCTTTCAAATCTACAATCATGGTTATAAAACCATTATAATCTCACAGAAAGAAAATCTAAACAAATTATGAGGTCTAATTCTCAATTAACATATTGTTAAATGATGAAATTGAAAAAGGAATTCAATTAAAAAATAGACAAAAAAATGACTTAAATAAACTCGATTAACCAACTAAATCGTGACTCGGGTCATAAGATAAGGGTGACCCCATAAAAATTAAATTAAAATAAATTATAAAATCCAATTCTCAATTAACTCAACATTGAAAGGTAATTTTTTTTAAAATAAATTAAAAAACAAAAACATTACTCGAGATAACCTCAGTTAACACACCAAACTCATGACCCGAGTCATAAGATCAAAATAATCTTATAAAAAAAAAAAAAAATAACCTAAATTAATCCAAATTAAATGAATTAGTAAAAAAAAAACATAACTCTATCTTTTAAATCATTTCTCTCACTACAAAAACAAATATTCCAAAGCATGGATGTATCCTCCGATACATGATATCATAAACACAAAATAAACACCAACCATGTTGATGATGTTTGTAAGAGATGAAAAGTAGCCCAGCTCAAATCTCATCAGGCCCAGGCCCAGGCCCAAATACATTCTATTCCCTGACAAAATCCCAGACCATCCAAAAACCCTAGCTTCTCCTTTAACTACAAAACCACTCCCATTTTCTCCTCGAGACCCATATCAAACACAAACCCTAGCCGCAGTCTCAATCACCACAGCTACCACAATGAAGTACAACCCAAGAGTCTCCTCCTCCCGCCGGAAGAACCGTAAGGCCCACTTCTCGGCGCCATCCTCCGTGCGTCGTATCCTCATGAGCGCACCCCTTTCCACTGACCTCCGTCAGAAATACAACGTGAGATCCATGCCTATCCGAAAAGACGATGAGATCCAAGTTGTTCGTGGGACATACAAGGGAAGGGAAGGGAAGGTTGTCCAGGTTTATAGGAGAAAATGGGTTATTCATGTCGAGAGGATTACAAGGGAAAAGGTTAATGGCTCCACTGTTAACGTGGGGATTAACCCTTCGAAGGTGGTGATTACTAAGCTCAGACTTGATAAGGACAGGAAGTCCCTGCTGGATCGCAAGGCTAAGGGGCGTGCTGTTGGTGATAAGGATAAGGGGACCAAGTTCACTGCTGAGGATATCATGCAGAGCGTGGACTGATTCATCATGAGGTTTTTGTTTTTGAAGGCTTAATGATAGGCTGTGTTTGGTTTTACAAGTACTTGTTTTTGTCTTAATTACTAAGCATATTCTTAATCAGTTTAATTGAATGTCATGTGGATTTTATTGAGGCTTAAGAAAATGTGTTTGAATTGCCGTTAAATCTGGCTGTAATTGTTTGCCATACACTTAATGTGATGTTCTGCATTTCTAGGGATTAATTTGAGTCTGCACACTCATCTGGTATATCCTAATTCTTGTTGGACTACAGATTAGATGGGCTCTAATTATGCTTAGTGACCGCCCAAAATCTGCAATTGATGCTTGTCTTAGTCATTTCTAGGGATCAAAGTGCTCGTTTTTTCAGCAGCATGGTGTGTGTTTTGTCACTGGCAAACTATAGTGTGCTTTCCAGAGAATATTGCATCTTATTGTATCTTCATCTCCCTAGATGCATGCATTGAAGTTTGCAGATGTTGAAGCTCAACTCCCCACTGCTTATTAAATTAAATTTTCCAATGCTTCTTCCTTGACTGCTTGCTAGAAAATGTCACAGCTGCTCAACTATGAGAGTGTTGCTTGTCCATTTTTCTCTTAACAGATGAAGCTTGTGAGTTGATTAGCTTTTTCCTAAACTGCCCTTTGTTCCGCCCTGTGAAGCAAGCTCTGTCTCTGGGTTGTGCCGATGTTTGAGAATCCACCTTATAATTTGAGCTTTTCCAAGCTAGTTATTTAGGTAGTAACGGTTGTTTTTTGAAGTGTTTTTTTGCTTATATATGTTTTAAAATATTTTTTTTTAACATCAGTATATTAAAATGATATAAAATTATAAAAAATTAATTTGTTTAAAAAATGTTTTTTGAACGCAAAAATGTACTCTTAGTATAGCATGTAATTCTTATGAATCTTTGTGGTCTCCTTTGAACATGTTGATTCCATAGGTGTTGGGTAAGCTTTACTTTCTGGTGGATGTTTCTTTTGTAGTGAACTTGTGCATAGATTCAACTTTAAATAGCTGGTTTTATGACAAGGAAGTTTCTTCATTCCTGGACTTTCTTTTTTGTACATGTGTTCTTTCTTTAAAGAAATAAAAAAAGGAAAAGTTAATCGCCCCCTTGTATCGCATGATACCTGGTGTTTATACTTGCGAGATGTCTTAGGGTAATTTTTAAAGCAAATTTTTATTTAATTATATGATAATTAAAACAAATATTTG
>Ga0325414_1005902_pt1 | contig 12948 bp, 8 predicted proteins | sample PopdelMetagenome_8_FD_206183 | JGI IMG/M metagenome (GOLD analysis project Ga0325414, IMG submission 206183) | Populus deltoides microbial communities from Bellville, Georgia, United States - Leaf-PdKOR-R3 | ecosystem: Host-associated > Plants > Phyllosphere > Phylloplane/Leaf | place: USA... | reverse complement strand
TTAACACTCTTCAGATGTGATGTGGCAGACCATCTGGTTGTAGTGATCCTTTTGTGTGAGAAAAGGTGTGCTTTGGTAACTCTGGTGATTGAAAGGTTTGGCGAGTACCTGTAAACTTGGCCACAGACGCTCTCAGAATGGTAAGCTTGGAAGAGCTGCAGAATGCAAACCTGTGCTGAAGAAGCAAGAGGACAATTGCCCATATAAATGTCAAAGGGGGTGATTGTTGGGATTTGCCATTATTGGGCAACCTACCCTAGGGAGTAGGGTTACCATTTGTCAATGGTAGTTGCACCCACCATTGACAAATGTATCAACCCATATGCAGCTGCTGTTGTTGAAGAAGAGAAGCCACCATACTTGCCTATTTATAGGCATACGTGAGAGAGCACAATAAGCAAGAGAGGGGTGAGAATGTGAAGAGTGTAGAGAGAAAGTGAAGGGCTGCAATGGCAGCAGCCTTGCTGCCATTGCAGCAGCTGCAAGTGCAGCAATGAGAGTTGGGAGTAGAGTTTGAGTGAAGTGATCCTCCTCCTCCATGTCTTTGTTTTGTATCCTTTCTCTAATCTCTAATAAAATGGACTCTCTCTCCCATGGATGTAGGCGGTTTTGCCGAACCACGTAAAATATTGTGTCAGTGTGCTTTACCCTCCGTTGAGCAACTATCAGTACACCCCCGGTCCGCGCATGGGGGAGCCGGAATTCCCCAACAAACACATCTTCAAAGAATGTGGCGTTCTTTGAATCTGGCTGACCAGGGGTTGCTCTCAACTCACTAAGATCATGGGGGATCATGGGGGGAACTTCCCACTACTTGGTAGATAATGGGACCACTATGTTCATGGGTGAACATGGGTGAGATAGTGTCCCACTACTTCCTTAAAAGTAGGAATGTGGGGTGTGCCTTGTAAATGCTTGTCTATAAATACTTGTTGTAGCCCTTGGTTGAGGGGGCGGCATGTATGGGCATGTAGCAGCATGCGTGGGGAATGTTCAGCATGTAGGGGCATGCAAGAACATATAGAGCACTAGTTAGAGATAGCTTGGTGTAACATACAATCTTTGTGCATAGCACACATACGAATTTGTGTATAGTTTCCTTTGTGTACGAGATTAATAAAGGTTGGGAAAGAGTTCCTGTAAAGCTTGTTGTGCACTTTGATTATCTTATTCTACTTGTGTATTCGGCTTGCTTAGTTAATAGGCAAACACAAGTGGGATTGACAAGGGAAGGCTGAGTCTAGTGAGGCACTAGGCTGCCGCACGGGTTTATTCGCGTAGCGAAAATTTACCCTGTGACACCTACCATGGTGATGACGGGTGACGGAGAATTAGGGTTCGATTCCGGAGAGAGAGCCTGAAAAACAACTACCACATCCAAGGAAGGCAGCAGACGCGCAAATTACCCAATCATGACACGGGGAGGTAGTGACAATAAATAACAATACTGGGCTCTTCGAGTCTGGTAATTGGAATGAGTACAATCTAAATCCCTTAAAAATGATATGAAAACACAAAAAATATATCAATTTGAAGCAAAGAAAAAAAATAAAATAAAATCAATTTTGTTCAAAAGCGCTTTTGAAACGCAAAAACAAATAAGGTTTTACGAAATTCAGTTAAAAAAACATGTAAAAACTGCTGCACAAAAATTGCATTTTAAATTCAATTTTTTAGTGGGGCCCGCAGTACAAAATGCAATTTGGTTTGTTACCAAACGCCTTGCCGCGTTTGTTTCAATGCAAACGCAAAAGCTGGTGAAATCAAACACAGCCTGACAACACTCTATTTTCAATATGCCAGAGTTCTGGGTTTTTTTTTAATGGAAGTAACACTCCATGAACCTTGTATGAAAACTGAAAACTATTGAAAAAGAAAATTAAAACCCAACAAGGAAGAAAAATAGAAGTGGTGTGAAAGAGGAATCAAATATTGATGTACCCGGGCTTGTGATAACAAGCGATTTTGAGTAGTTAAATATAGATCTGCCATGACTAGATGCGGATTTGCCCTAGAAAAACTCCATGGATGACTTAACATATGTATTTATGAACCAATGTGATAAGTTTAGACCCAATAGAAGATCTGGTCGCGTCAAACCAGAATGATAGTTCAAAAGGGCCATAACTTTTGATCTAATCGTTAAATTAAGTTGAAATTTTTATAAGAGTTTTCAAAGGCTGTTTTCCCTACATCACAATCTGTCAGTTCTTTAAGTATTGAAAATCTTGCCCAGGTCCCCCGGGTTTTGATAGGTTTGTTATTTTCCACGTGTTTTTTTGGATTTCTTGATTTATTTCGTATTTTATGCTTCTTTCCTTTATATTTTTGTTTTTTTTTCTAGTTAGGGTAGAGTTTCTAGTCTATTTAAGATTTTGTAAATCTTCTAAGGAGATAAAATTTATTGGTATTATTTTAGAGAGAATGAACCTATGAATTTGGTGTTCACATGTGAAGTCCTTTTCATTCATTAAAATTCTATGTTATTTGTTTGATGTTGTTTTTAGTTTCTGCCTCCATCAAATATTCTAAACCTAACACCTTAGTGTTGTTCCAATGTTAACTCCACTTGGTATCTCGTGAGGTACAGCCTAATTTGTACTGCAATAAGAAAACATACAATTATAGTCATGAGTACTTACAGTTCTGTACTCACAGAAATAGAATGGTAAAATTGATAGCGTAAGCATAAACTCTTCTATATGAAACCTGAAAAATGTCAATTGCTTGCAAAACTTACTTTAATTTAATGTAATTTTTTTAGTTTCTTCTTGCACCTTGTTTGCGAGAATTCTTTTTTGTTCTTCTTCCTTTCAAATTCCATTGACCTTCAACCATCCTCATAAACCATGCAAATTGTCTCGTTGTAAACACAATATAACCCATTGTGACTCCAAATACAAACCCACATCCATAACCCATTGCCACAACTTTCCATCCAAATCCATCTCCAAACAATGTTGAGCGGTCTCCTTCATTAAAATTTGATTGCAACAATGATGGTGCCTCGCCACTATTGCATCCTTTTGGCAGTGGAAATCCACATAAACCGAAGTTTCCTTCAAATGTGCTTTGATCAAATGTGTTGAGTTACTTTCACTAGATGTGTCCCTCGAGCTGGTTGTGTAAAAGATTTAGGATCTAAAGAAATGATTAGCCATCGAGCTTTGATTAGCCAACTGCATAGGAATCCTTCTAGTAACCTAATGATGATTGGATATATATGACCTGTAAGAGAATTGTGAGAGAGGCTAAGTTGTTGAAATGTTAAGCTTTTTGATCAATTTTGGAATCTCTCTGATGAAATTGTTATTTGACAAAACAAGTACTCCAAGAGTACTTTGGATTTTCATAAACTCAACTTCCAATTCTTTCCATGTTGTTTTTAAGATATAGGCATATTTTGAGAAAACTCTTGCCATCATATAAAAAATATTTTGAAGAGACCATCATTGCTTCAAGACTATTAAAACACCCTAAAATTATTGTTGAAGATGTCAAAAATCTATAACTTGGAGAAGGAGTTATAAGTTATTAGACCCTTCACAAAACCATGGAGTCTATTCAATTTTAGAACAAGAACCTGCAACTTTGAAAGCGTTTCTAGGAAATAGGGGAATGTATCCTCAATCTTATTGTTGCCAAGATCAAGAACTTCCAATATTATGCAGTTGATGATTGACGATGGTATTTCCCCTTCCAATTAATTGCCATTGAGGTTGGAATATCCCAAGCCATTCCTCTCTAAAAATGTCAAAGAGATAGTTCCTTGAAGATTGTTCATCCCTAGATGTAAAACTAATAGAGTGTTATTGAAGTTCTCTAAACATTGCAGAATAGAATCACTCAAGCTATTGTTGGACAAGTCAAGGACTTGAAGGAATTTCAGCTTGCAAATAGAAAAAGAAATTTCACCTATCAATTTACTGGTGGGTGTAAAATGATGACTAACAAGCTCTCTTATTTGAAAATTGAACTTGGGATTGGACCATTCAAGTGGTTATTGCTCAAATTTCAAATATTTTGGTTGTTTTTGTCCTTTTACTCTTCCCAGGCTCAACTTCATCATTTTTCGATTGATGATGACTATTTAAACTAGCTTCTATCATTCTTTTAAGTGAATAATTTTCTTCTAGCTCTTCAAATGAAAACACATTTTCAAAGAATGTAGCGCTCTTTGATTCCACGATAGTATTAGAATGTATGTTCTCAATACTTAACTTGTGTATAAAAAACTAATATGCACTATTATTGTAAGTTTATCTGATAAATACACAATCCAGTACAATTCTATGTCCTATCTTGAACTTTTTAGAATCAGGTATTGCTATCTTTTCAAGACACCCCCACATTTTGAGGTATTTTTAAGAAGATTGTCATAACCCAATTTTTGACCATTTTATTTTAATTATTATTATTATTTTATTTACCGAAAAGGATTAAAAAAATGATGAAACAAAATAATAATGATGAAAAAAACAAGTAAAAAGAAATAAATAAAAAATAAATTAAAATTTGGGTTAAGGGCAATATGATTGGAAGTTTTGGGGTTTAATTAAACTTTGGAATTAATTTAATTAATCCAATTAAGGGTTTAATTGGAGAATTGATTAAAGTTTTAGACTTAATTGAGCTTGGAATTAATTTAATTAATCCAATCAAGGGTTTAATTGGAGAATTGATTAAGTTTTGAGACTTAATTAAGCTTGGAATTAATTTAATTCATCCAATCAAGGGTTTAATTGGAGAATTGATAAGTTTTAGACTTAATTGGACTTTGGATTTAATTAAATTAACTTATTCAGGGACTTAATTGAAGAAATATTAAAGTTTGGGGTAAAAATTGCAAAATTAAAATCCAAGGACTACATTGAAAATTGCGCGCAAATGCAGGGGGCCAATTACAGTTTGAGCTAGGGGCTTAATTACAAAACTTTTAAAACGTCAAGGGCCAAAACGCAAATAATCGTTAAACTTCAAAACGGCGCCGTCTGTGGATACGCTATTCATCTTCTTCAATGGACGCCCGCCGCTGCCATCGCTGCCATTACACCTGCAATCAATGGTTGGAAGAAACGAATTGTTCTATGGCTATAAAAGCCAGAGAACGAAAGGTCACAGGGGAGAGGAAAAAGGAAGAACCCGAAGACAAAAAAAAAACACAGAGGGGGGTAAAAACAGAGAATTAAACCCAGAAAAGGAGGGGGATCACAGAAACGAAAGGAAAAAAAAAGAGAGCCACAAATAGAGGGGGGCCAGAAATAAACAAGCAGAAATAGAAAAGGAAGAAACGCTGAAACAGGCCGGAGAGATTGCTGGCCCTCCTTCAGAACTCCAACTTAGGGGATTCCAATTTCCCCTCTCCCTAGAGCACAGGCTCAACACACCAAACGCACAGAGACATAGCAGAGGAAATGAAGCAGACTCAGGGGGGAGAAAACGAACACCAAAGGAAGGAAACAGAGGACTAAACCAAGCTTTGGTTTAGTCCCAGAATTCAAGCATAACACAGAATAAAACAGAGCAAGAAAACAAAGAAAAAAAACAAGCAGAAAAGGAAGAATCACCCGAGAGAATCGACATCGTTATCTTTTTAATTCCTTCATCTCAAGAACTGAGAAAACATAGGAACGCAGGAAAAAAAGCAGAAAAGGCGGTGGGCAAGGCAGCAAAGGAAAGCAGAATGGAAGAACCTAAGCAGAGGAAGGCCACCGTGACCAGCACCATCGTTGCTACTGCTTTCGATTTTTTTCAGAACCAGGTAAGTAAGCTTCACTTCCCCCACTTTTCATTTTAATTCACTCCCTTTACCTGCACATGCACGCGTGATTTAATTCACACGTGCTTTATGTTTCCCAACCGGGTCACTGGCTTGGGCCAGTGACCGGGCTGGGCCAGATGGGACTCAGCCTATGTGGGCTGAGCTGGGCCTAGCCCAAAAAAATAATAATAAAAAAAAATTAAAAAACTAAAAAATAAAAAAATAAAAAATATGTATGCATGAATAAAAATAATGTAAATTTATTGGTTTATTCACCGACGCCAGAGTCAGGAATAAAAATACCGGTTTAAATTTATATTATTTTTATTCGTTGTATTTTATTTTATTTACCTAGAAAAATAAAAAAATATATGTGCATGTGTAAAAATAAATTTATTTTTATTTATTTATTCACTGGCGCTAGAGTAGAGAATAAAAAATATTGATCTAATTTTTTTTCCGTAGCTATGAATTTTTACCAACGCTAGAGTTGGAATTATTCGAGCTCGAATATTCACTGGCACCAGAGTCAGGAATATTATAAACAAATCATCATAGCATAAACTAATAAACATTTAGCAATTTAAGACAAAACAAGCAATGTAGTATGCTTTAGGCAGAACGTTTAAGGAGTGATGATATCTTTCCTTTTACGTAACCAATCCCGAGCCATAGAATCTCTATTGACTAGTTAGGGTTCCTAGTGACCATAATACTAGGTGGCGACTCCTCAAACAAGACCTTTTCCCTTAAAAGAACCAGATGCCAGAAATTTGTTCTTTTTCCATATATCAATAATTATTTTTAGGGCCGCCGCGATGTCGAGTGCGACAAAGGTCATTTAGCTTTCCACAATTCATATAGTGTCTTTTCTAGCTTTTTATGGGTGTACTTTATTAAATATACAATTGGTAGTCAGAATTGACTCCTTTCACAAGTTTTAAGATACTCTTGAACTTATCAACATGATATTTATTATTTTTTTAAGTGTTTGATTTTTATGTTTTTTAATGTCATTTTATTGAGCTAAATAAGGAGTAATAATTTGATGGATTATCTCATTTTGGAAACAAAATTCACCAAAATGTGTTTCATACTCTCTATATCTATAACTTCGTATTACCTTTTTTTCTTATTAAGTTGATTTTTAAGTTGATTTTTATAATTTTTAAACATTTCAAGAGTCTTCTTTTGTTTCTAAGCAAATAAGTATAAGAGTACCCGTGCAATTCTCAATAAAGGTGATATAGTACTTCTTTCCTCCTTTAGTTTACACCATTTTTAAAAAATTAATTAATGTTCGAGTGAATTAAATGTAGAAATTCACTACTTCTTTTAATTATTTAAAAAGAAGGTTTTGTGAATTTTGATTCTACACAAACCTCACACGTATGATTTTTCTCAAAAACCATGGTAGATAATAATTGAAGATGGACTAATTTTATATAAAATTATAATTTACATGCCCTAACCTTGTTACAATCGTCATTAAATTTATTTTGAAAATGTCATCACTAAAACACCCTTTTCTACAATACATTTCATTTTTTAAGAGTATACTCTCAAATACAATCTTCTTTTATATAATAATCAAGATTTTATATAAAAATTAGTGCCAAAAAGACTTAGCTAACTAGAATAAAAAGTTATGTTTGTTTACGATGACAGAGGAAAAGAAAATAAAGAAATGAAAGCTCTGCAGCAAACTGAAATAACTGACTCTTAAAAATCTAGTTGTCCATGGTATGATGTCTTTTTAGGACCTTAAAATCAAGTAGGTTATGTTCTGGTTAAAAAAAAAAAAAAAAAACCTTAAAATCAAGCTGGATTTTCTATTCAACATTAACTGCTGCATGCATTGCTTCTTTTTTATAGATGTAACACCCAAACCTTGCATCAAAACTAACCATAAAACTAATGAAAATAAAATAAAATAAAACACAACCATGAAGGAAAACAGAAGAAGTACGAAAGAGGAATCCAGTTCTCTGAATCTGCCACTCTAGCGTTCTTCTCATGTCAACTCCGCTTGGTATCTCATAAGGTAACGAGGATGTTTATTCGAAACTTCACTGCAATTATACAAATAATTTTTTTATTTAATGAAACAGAAAGAAATGACTAATCAAAGGAAATAGCACAGAAAAAATGGCATAAACTCTGGCGCATAAAACTTTAAGATGTCAAATGCTTGCAGAACTTACTTCATGTTACTAGCTCCGATGTTCAGTTTCTTCTTGCACCATTTCTACGAGCATTCTTCTTCGTTCTTCTTGCCTTCAGATTCCATTGATCTTCAACCACTTTCAGAAACCATGCTGGTTTTCTTGTCCTAAACACAACGTATCCCATTGTGACTCCAAACACAAACCCACATCCATACCCTATTGCCACAGCTTTCCATCCAAATCCTTCTCCAAAGAATTTTGAATCATCTCCATCGTGAAAGTTTGATGGCTGCGATGGTGGTGCCTCGTCACTATTGCATTCTTTTGGCATTGGAAATCCACATAAACCCAAGTTTCCTTCAAATGAGCTTGCATTAAACGTGTTGAACTGCTTTCCCCCGGGTATGGGCCCCTCAAGCTGGTTATGTGAAAGATTTAAGACTCCAAGAAATGTTAGATCTGCCAACTGTACTGGAATCCTTCCAGTAAGAAAATTTGAAGACAGATCTAATGATTCCAGATCGGTAAACATTCCTAATGATGATTGAATTTGACCTGTAAGGGAATTATGAGAGAGGTTGAGTTGTTGAAGTGCTTTAAGCTTTCCGATCTCCTTTGGAATCTCTCCCGTGAAACTGTTGTTTGACAAATCAAGTATTCTAAGAGTGCTTTGGATTTTCCGGAAATATTGATCAAACCCTTTCCATGTCACTTCTATGTAATAGGCATACTCAAAGTAACTAATTCTTCCCATCATGTAAAATAAATTTTGATCATAGACCATCATTGCTTTAAGACTATTGAAATACCCTGTTGGTAATGGTCCACTCAAATTATTGTTGGAGATGTCGAAAATCCCTAATTTGGAGAAGGAATTATTAGCAATCGGACCATTCACAAAACCCTGGAGCTTATTGGACTTTAGGACAAGAACATGCAGCTCTGGAAGCATTCCAAGGAAATAGGGAAATGTATCCTCAATCTTATTGTTGCCAAGATCAAGAACTTCAAGCATTGTACAGTTGATGATAGACAATGGTATTTTCCCTTCCAATTGATTGCCATTTAGGGTGAGATATTCCAAGTTATTCCCTTTTGAAAATGGTGAAAAGATGGTGCCTTGAAGATTATTCATGCCAAGATTCAAAACTGATAGAGAGTTGCTAAAGTTCCCTAAACATTGTGGTATAAAACCACTGAAGTTGTTGTTGGACAAATCAAGGAATAGAAGGAATTTAAGCTTGCAAATAGAAGAAGAAATTTCACCTGTTAATTTATTGTTGGATGCAAGAGCAAGGACTTCCAGGTTCTCATTTTTGAAAATTGAACTTGGGATTGGACCATGCAAGTGGTTGTTTCCCAAATTAAACAACTTCAATGAAAGAGTATTTATTTGAGAAGGGATAGGTCCTACAAGTTGATTATTAGATAAACCCAATATTTCAAGGCGGGTCAGGTTACCTAAAAAATCTGGAATCCTACCTGAAAAATTACAGAAATCAAGATTTAAGATTTGAAGTTGTACAAGATTTCTAAGTGATGGTGGAATCTGACCGCTCAAATTACTACCTGCGAGGTCTAAACGAGTGAGTTGTGTGAGATGACCAATCAGGGTTAGATTTGACCTTATGATATTACATTCTCTAAGAACCAGAACTCCCAACAACTTTAGATTTATGAAGAAGTCATTTTCTAAAGAAACTGAAATTCTCGTAAGAGTAAGAGCCAATAACCGGAGGCCATTACTCACATTGGATGAAGGAAAAGAGCCAGTGAGGCCCTTGTTGTTGGACAAATCAAGCACTTCAAGGTTTGGCAGGAGAAAGATGTTACCTGGGAACTTCCCTTTCAATCTACACTCCCAAAGGCCAAGAGCTGACAAGGATGAGGACAGATTCGCCAAGGAATTAGGTGTGACCAAAGACATATTTACACTACCCAAACGGAGATTTCTTAGCTTGGTTAGGTTTTGAATAGTCTTGCCAAAAGAACTTGGTTCTACACTCAAATAGTCATTGAAGGAGAGATCAATTGAAACCAACTCAGTGAGTTGCCCAAGATCATCTGGAATTGAACCTGTAAGATTGCTGTATCTAAGATCCAAGTACTGGAGGTGCTTAAATTTTCTCACTGAGGATGGGAATTTTCCTTGCAATCCACATGAATAGAGTGTGAGTGATGACAGAGAAGAAGACAGATTCATCAAGGAATTGGGTACAACCAATGACATGTTCACCCACTTCAGATAGAGTTCTCTAAGCTGGGTTAGATTTTGAACAAGCTTGTCAAAAGAAATTGGTTCTAGACTTAGATAGTCGTTTTCGTTTCCAGAGAGAGCAAGTGAAACCAACTCAGTGAGTTGCTCAAGATCATATGGAATTGGACCTTTAAGATTGTTTTCTGCAAGTTCCAACTGCTGGAGGTGCTTAAATTTTCTCATTGAGAATGGGAATTTTCCTTGCAATCTACACGAATTGAGTATGAGTGATGACAAAGAAGAAGACAGATTCATCAAGGAATTGGGTGTAACCAATGACATGTCTACTGAACTCAGATCGAGTTCTCTAAGCTGGGTTAGATTTCGAACAAGCTTGTCAAAAGAAATTGGTTCTAGACTTAGATAGTCGTTTAAGTCTCCAGAGAGATCAAGTGAAACCAATTTGGAGAGCTGAGAGATTTCCGACGGAACTTGACCTGCAAAGACTGAGTAATTTAGGTTAAGATGTGTCAGGTTGGAGAACTGGCCAAATCGAGAAGAAATATGGGAGCTATTGAAATGATTGTCAGAGAGGTCGAGCTTTTGAAGATGATGCAGGGAGAAGAGGGTGCTATTGGGATGGAGGGTGCCATAAAGCATGCTGCAAGAGAGGTCCAGTCCAGTGACATGCCCGGTTTTCATGTCACAAGTGACCCCATCCCACAAGCAGCAGTCTGTACCCTCTTTCCACGACTCTGTCTTGGGATGCTGGCAACGCCCTGAAGCAGAGCTAGTAATGGAAAAGGACTCTTTGAATTGGAGCAAAGAAAGGCTTTGGTCAGGAGCACAGAAATGAGATGAAGAGGAGTAGTTTGATGAAGAAATTGTTGTGTGGAAATGGAAGAGAAACAGAATGGAAGAGAGAAATTGAGAGAGGGACAGTGGTGAAAACCCCATGGTGGCTGGCCTTACAGGATTCGAAAGTATATTTGGAGTGTTGAAGCGAAAGATGAGAAATAAAGAATTGCATCGGTACTATTTATACACAAACCAATCAAGATTTTGCTAGCGTAGCAAAGAAAAAAAATCAATCTGTGCCTCTAACGATTTGGTCTGTTTCCTTTTTGGTATATAATTTTCCAACAAACTAATAGTGCTCATAAATTCCGTGGATATTATTGAAAGTGGGATTTCTGCGAAACTTTCTTTGTCCACTGAATTTTTTTTTAATCACTATTTATTAATAGTGTTTAAATATATTTTTAGTCCTAGATATGATTTAGAGCTCAAACAACTTAAATTGTGAAAAATAAATATTGAATATGTCAAACTAGCGAGAAAAATATTTGCAAGGAAAACATTCCAAAACCAGATAACTGGAAGAGAAAAAAAAAAAAAAACCCTGGTGAAGAAAGTCTTCTTCACCTCCAATTCAATCTGCAGTTGTACACCAAGAATTAAGTAACCAATAAATTAATATAGTAGATGCAGTCAACAAGTTCTTATAATAACAATATTACTCAATAATTCCTAAGAAAACAAAACAGCATACTAAAACTAACAAATAATGAAGATTACATAAGGGACATAATTTTTAATTAAATTCATGGGCACACGAGTCAGGACTACTCTTATTATATTTTCCTTACTTAACATGGAGAAATAAAAAAAATGAAGTAATTATAAATGTACATGTATTACGTGTGTTTGATAACATGATGCATCGTATTTTTAAAAATACATCAAAAATATATTTTTTATATATTTTTTAATTTTTAATATTAACATATAATTAAAATCATCAAAAAACACCTAAGAAAACATCAATTTAATATTTCTTCAAGTGAAAAGTAATTGCAAGAGCACTTTGAAAAACAGTTTAACCATATTAGAGAATTATATAAATCATATTTTAGGGTCTCACTTAATAGTTTAAGTTTTTGAGTGATATAACTTTTTAATATGGTATCAGAGCTTTAATGATCAAGCGGTCACGAGTTCGAATTCCACCATCTTTATTCTCTCTTCTAATTAAAATTTAATTAATAGCACAGGGTAATGTGAGTATATACAAATTTCAAGTTTAAAAGTCTTTCAATTGAGGGAGTGTGTTAAAGAGTAATATAATATTATATATTGGGGTCTCATGTGTTAAAGAGTGATATAATATTATATATTGGGGTCTCACTTAACAGTTTAATATTTCAAGTTAAGATGGTTCTTTGGTATTGTATTAGAAAATTAACAGTCACGAGTTCGAATCTCACCAACCTTATTGTATTTGATAAAAATTAAGCATAAGATAGTGTAAGTGCATGTAAGTTACTCGAGGAAGTATGTTGGAGAATTATATAAATTATATATTGGGATCTCACTTAACATGTTAAGTTTTTGGGTGAGATGGTTCTTTGACAAACCACGATACAAAACGCACAGTGACAATTTTTGTGCAAAATCATGTGGTGATTCTAAATTCAAGAGCAAGCTATTTAATTTATTTATTTTATTGTTGCTAGCGAACTCTTCTTTGTTTCTTTTGCATGAGTTGCCTATAGAGCAAACGGTTTCTTATTGTATAATCTACGTTCACAAAGGAAGTGGCTCCATGATTTTTGTTGAGAGTAGATAATATCCCTACATTTACATTTGCAGCAAGTTTATGTGCTAATCTTCATTTGGTGCTGAATATGGAATTGAAGGTTGAATTATTCAATTGCAAATATTTCTATACAAGTAGCAGGTCCCTTAGTTGACTAAACAATAGTGTTGGAAACACGGCAATATTAATTTCCATAATTGACATCGGCAATATTAATTTCCAT
>Ga0325414_1005900_pt1 | contig 12951 bp, 10 predicted proteins | sample PopdelMetagenome_8_FD_206183 | JGI IMG/M metagenome (GOLD analysis project Ga0325414, IMG submission 206183) | Populus deltoides microbial communities from Bellville, Georgia, United States - Leaf-PdKOR-R3 | ecosystem: Host-associated > Plants > Phyllosphere > Phylloplane/Leaf | place: USA... | reverse complement strand
AAAATCCAAAAAATTCAAATCTTTGCGCCTCTCTAGAAACTGAAATTTCAACCTTCCGAAAGAGAAAAAACCCTATCTCCCCGCGTCAATTTCACGCTTTTAAAAAACAAAAACACACACTGTCCCTCCCTCCCTCCCTCCCTCTCTAAGACTCGAATCCGGATCCTTCGAGTTCGATCCAAAATAACCAAGCTCTCTTGCCAATACTTGGTTTTTTCTCTCTAGAAAATCAATCAATCAGTCAATAATGAGGAAAGGAGCCAAGAGAAAGAGAATCCAGAAAGATAATAATGAAGACGAAGCTGCTGCCGTTCCCACTCAAGACAACCACAAAACCACCGAATCGACGAAACCACCTACTAGAGCTAAGCCAATCAAGGCATCCAAACCCGAACCCGAATACTTCGAAGACAAGCGCAACTTGGTATTCTAATCTTTCACTTCCTCCCATTATTTTGTTTCAATTAGTTTATTTTGTTGGATTTTAGAAATTAATTAATCTAAGTTTTTTCTTTTTATATATTGAAAAATTTAGGAATAATTTGTTCAATTTCTGTTTGTTAATAGGTTTTTAAAAATGAATGAAATCGGATATTTTTTCGTATGGTTAATTATATTGTTAACCAATCAGTCAATTAATTAAACAGTGGAAAAGCTTAGCTTTGAGTTTAAGGTTAATAGCTGCAGTTTGGCAGTTTGTTAGTTTAGTTTAGTTTAGTTTTTTTATTTTTTGATTTTTTTCTTAAATAGGTTAAAATTCTTGAACTGTGTAGTTGTGCTTTTATAGTAAGGATAGTTTGGAATTTTTTTGTTGAATTTTTTGAGTACCGTGTTATTTTTTTTTTAAGCTGGTCAATTAAAAAAATTAAGCATTGTGAAATTGTTTTCTTACGCAGGAAGACTTATGGAAGGAAATATTCCCTGTCGGTACAGAGGTTAGATTTTAATTTTTATCCTGTTCTTTGCTTTGTTGGTTAATTAATTATGTTGCTTATAGCTTACAATATTTCTCTTTTGTACAGTGGGATCAACTGGACAAGGTTTACGGATTCAACTGGAATTTCTCTAATCTAGAGGTGGTTGTCATAAAATCACCTATATCTTTCACTGCGTAGATGGTTTTTAGTATGTGTGTAAACTGAAACTACTGCTCTGACTGGTCAGAATGCATTTGAAGAAGGAGGTGCTCTACATGGGAGGAAAGTTTACCTTTTTGGGTGTACAGAGCGTGAGTTACTTTCTAATTTGAAACCTTAATTTTTTTCTAAGTCTTTGTGCCCAGGCTTCTTTAAATAGCCAGACATTACTTTCTTTTTTGCTTGATTTTCCCATGCCCTGTCCTTTTCTTTTGCCATATGAATCTTACTTTGTTTCTTTGGTTTCTTCAGCTCAACTGGTTCCTTTCAAGGATGATAGCCTATTAATCTACATACCTGCAGTCGTGGCGGTAAGTTTACTGAAACAGTTACTTTTGCATGCACTCTAATATATGTATGCTCACCTATGAAATTGTCAAGGAGCAGACTTTACAAACACCTTTTCTTATTGCATATTTTTACATTGGTTTGTTTTCATGATGAAAGTAACATGGGCTTTTTCTTTACTTAATTTGATAAAAGGTTTAGCTGTGTCCGGTTATGGCTTTATGTTGTCCCCACCTTTACACCTACTTAAATCTCATATAGCAAGGATCTCAGGTTTCAAAAGCCCTAGATATATATGTCCGAGAAGTGCTTCCATGCATTAAAGCACAATCCAGGAGTGAAAAGGTCATAGCGCTCATAGACATTCTACATTTCCTTTATGGTAATAGTGGGATCACAGATCTCTCCTTTTGAACTTGGCAAAGTGAGAATGGTGGTTCTACAATTGTCCCTACCTTTACACCTAGTTAAACCTTTTATAAGATGAACTTAAAAGGAAGCCTATGTTTTACTACGAAGATGTCCATTTTGTGCTGTTCTCAAGGCTAGAGATTAAGAGCTTGGGAATTTACCTCTTAGATTGTTACTTTTCCCAACACCACATTTTTTCTTCCTAAGAGTTGTTTCATCACATGTTTCATTATCTGTTATAATTTCAGAAGTACAGTTGCAGATTGGTGTTGTTGTGAAGACAATTAGCTCTTGTCTTTGTTTCCTTGAAAAAGAAAATAAAAAATAAAAATCCTATAAATTAATGGAGGCGTGTCATTTCTTGCTGCTGCCTTTCTATTTATTAAACATCTTCTTTTACAGGTTGCATCTCCTTTCCCTCCTTCTGATAAGATTGGAATTAAGTCGGTTCAGAGGGAGGTTGAAGAAATAATTCCCATGAAACAAATGAAAATGGATTGGGTTCCTTATATACCTCTGGAAAACAGGTATCCAAATTTTATATTCCAACTCACATTTCTATATGATTTCATGGAGTTTCTCTTTTCCCAATTTTTTTTTTTACTTATATATTTTGCTCAATGTCTTTTTTGCAACTCAAATCCTTCTCCAGAGAAAGTCAAGTTGACAGACTGAGACATCAAATTTTTATTCTGAGTTGCACTCAGAGAAGGTACCTTGCTGCCCTCTCAATCTTCCTGTACACACACTATATCATTTCTAGTGTTTTATATGAGGTTGTTTCTTACCCTATAGTTATTACTTAAAAGTTCTTTTGGCTGCCTTTTTAATTTCCTTGAGCTGTATGTATGGAGAACTGTTCCGATTGGTTTTTGTATGTTGATTTTTTATGGAGCTCTGCTCTGATTTGTTTTTGTATGTAGATTCTTGGTTATCAGGACAAACTGCTCTTTAAGTTCTTTATTGCTGCCCATTTTCATTACATAAGTTGATATCACAGTTTGTTCTTAAATAATCGTTACAAGCATACATGGTGCTCAAATGTCTCATGGGCATTTCTGGACAACTTGTTTGGTACTTTTTTTGGATAATCCAGTTCCCAGATCTCAGTTCCTGCTTTTGAGAACCATTATCACAGTTTGGTCTTAAATACATGTTATAAGCATGCATGGTGCTCACATGTCTTAGGGGCATTTCTGGATAACTGGCTTGGTATTTTTTTAGATAATCCAGTTCTCAGCTCGGAGAACCATTATTATATTATTTATTTAACAGAAATAACTTCACCTTTTGCTATATTTTGGTTTCTCATTTTACATTTTTTCTTGGTTATATATACCTTTTATTATGGCAGTTGGAAGACATTCTGTTCAATAGACATTTAAGTGTGATATGAAGAAAATAATGAGACATAAAGACACATCTGGGCTTGTTTTTTAGCAAAATAGAAGCTAGAGGAATCAACATTTTTATGTTCATAGATCTGCTGTTAAACTTACAGCCAGCATGTTGTTATTGCACAATAAACTTTAGAACTTAAGACTTGAGCTTCCTTCAGCAGAATATTTTATAACCTTTTCACTTTTTAAACTTCCTTTCTGGTTCTCCGATTCATTAATCATTGGAAATTGATGCACACATAAGCATACCATATTTTATGAGAAATATTCAGGTTTGTAGTGTTTCGTTGAAATTTTCAGATGCTATGATGTTTGTGTATCCTTACATGTGTCTATTCCTGTTGCCTGTGCACATGGATTGCTTGCAGGGCCGCTTTGAAACATTTGAAGATAGATCGGATCAAGAAATATGAGTACTGCTTACCTTGTGAGTTTTGAGGAAATTTCAGAATTTAGATTGCTGTATTCCACACAAACTTGTTTTTACTTGAACAGTGTTGTGAAAATAATGGAACAAAGTGCTGTCTAAGTTCTGATGAGTAGAAAAATTTTGTGGCCACAACACTTATTTTCTGAACAATGTTTGATTGCTTGCTAGATTAATCAGACCAGATGATAATACAGCTCATGTATTAGCTTTTAGTGTTCTGTCATCTTTTATTGCTAATGTATAGGGAACTGTTCTATTCCTCTGATATGCTTCCCTTTTTTGACAGATTTCTACAACCCCTTTAAGGAAGATGAGCTTGAGCAGAGCACTGAGGTTCAGATAATTTTCCCATCAGAACTAAAGCCGGTAAGTGAATAGCATGTAAGAGAAACAAATTGATGGAAACCAAAACCTTTGGATGTTGATGGATTGCATGATTTGAGATTGGTTCAGAAATTACAGTCTATATGGTTAATTAAGCAAACTGCTGTGCTTAGTTTAGTTGTGATGATAAAGGTAGCACTGATATACGATTCAGTAAATTGACCTTCTATCATTAATAACTGCAGATTTTCTGTGAATTTGATTGGGAACTTGATGAACTTGAGGTAAGAGTTCTATTTCTGATGTTTTTGTCTTCGTTTAACCTGGATGGTTTTTCATGAAGTTTCTCTTTTCATGTCTTCTGTCTTTTGAATGTATCATAACCACTGACATTTGACATCATGGGAGAATTGGTTTGAACATGTGGTTATGATAGACGTCTTATAAATCCACCATTGTGGAGCTGGATTCTCCTCTGCATATTTGAAGGAATGATGTAGAAATGGTGTTATGCTTATGAACATATTCTTACCTCCTCATGTGATTATACTTGTCCTATCATTGCTCAACTGTCAAAATTCTTTCCTGAACCACCACCCTACCCACTGCAAAGAAAGTACAATTAATTTATATTAAGATTTACCTATCAATCTGCAGGAGTTCACTGATAAACTGATCCAGGAGGATGAATTATCTGAAGATCAAAAGGATGCCTTTAAGGTGAATTTTGTTAAATATATTTGAATATCTCATCATTTCATCTTATTTTTGTTAATAATTGAACCTTGCATTTTTGCTTTCTTAGGAATTTGTTAAAGAGAAAGTTCGAGAAGCAAAGAAAGCTAACAGAGAGGTAACTTGTTTGGTTCTGTTTGGTTTGGGAGTATAAGTAGGCAGTCTTTGATCTGCTTTCTAACAAGTTTCCTTTGATGCAGGCAAGGGAAGCCAGGAGAAAGGCCCTGGAGGAAATGAGTGAGGAAAGTAGACGAGCATTTGAGAAGTTGAGGTTTTACAAGTTCTATCCCGTGCAAACACCTGATACACCTGACATATCAAATGTGAAGGTAAAGTGTTGTCCACAAGGACATAATTTTGCAAAAACAGCTTTTGATTATTCAGAGTTTGTTTTTCTATTCTGATTGTAGTTCAATAGCTAGCAACCTTTGTGATTGCCTGATCAGTTTCCAAGTAGTCGGAATACAAAGTTATAGGAGGACATTATTCAAGTCAAACATGTTATCCCCTTGTCTATCTGTCTAATTAGCTTATTTTGGATTTCATACTCCAAATATGAGCCTCGTTCAAATCCTGTGTGCCCGTTTCATTTTATGATCAGAGCATGCATATTGTCCTTGAATGAGGTATACAGGCCTGTCTTACCTCTTATGAGTTTTGTATTGTTGTCTGGTATTATCTTAGGTGTATGCAAAAACACCCAAATAGTCAGGGTTCCATTGTTTAAAGCAGTTCCATATTGAATATGCTTTCTGTGTGGGAAAATTCTGTGGACCAAGGTCTTTTGTCTTTTGAATGCTACAACTTTTAGGGAATGAGAAATTATTTATGCGTGTGTTTCAAGTTTAGATTGTATGATTAAGGTTTCTTTTATACCCCATTGTGTCCCAAAGTTTTGTCAATCTACCGTTCCAACTTCTCAAGGGAACATCTTAAATTTTCCATTCATTCTCTCAATTTCCAAGTATTAATAGATTGTCCCAGGTCAACGAGGATAGTACATGCAGACCTTGCATTTTCTCTTTCCAGAAAGTGGATTATCTGATTTCCTTGTGATTTTTGCAATTTTTCCTTGCAGGCATCCTTCATAAACAGGTATTATGGGAAGGCTCATGAGGTTCTATGAGTGGATACATCTAGGACAAGCGTGACAGTTTGAAGCCTGCTTTGGCTGCAAAGAATCAAATATGAAGATTTTGTTCACCATGAAGATGGGAGTCATGCCTCTGGGGCCTCGTTATAATCTTCACTTTATCAGTCTAGGTGTCTCAGGGCATGTAAACTTCTTAGTTTCAGAATTTTTTTGACAGTCAGCACATGGTACTCTAGCAGGCATTTGTAAGATAACACTGTTGAGGGCTATCACATTTTCCAGTTATAGAGTTGCAGGTGGTGAAATTCACCTGTTGCTTGGATCTCTCGTTGTTTCCCCCGTACATTTTGTTCTGATATAATTAGTTTTATTACCAGAAGTTTAGTCGCAAAACAATATGATTTATAGTATTTCAACTTTCTGTAATAAATGACCGCAATGCATTGACCGGTGGTCTGAGGACTTGAGCAAAATTAAAATCTTATTGGTGTGTATTATAAAAAAAAAAAAAACCTAATTTATCAGAGTGGACAGTTTAACCAAAATCTAATGCCTTGCAAGTTATATCATTTCCTCAAATACTTTACGCATGAAACACTAGCCATAGAGATGATTTTCGGGATGCTTGGGAGTTGAGAGAGTATAAAATAGTTGTGATATAAAATATTTTTTTGTTTGAAAATATATTAAAATAATATATTTTTTATTTTTAAAAAATTATTTTTAATATCAATATATTAAAATAATAATTTTAAACTAAAAAAATTCAATTTTGTAAGGAACACAGCAATACCAAACACTGCAGAACTCAGCTGCAAAATGATCCACGCCAATATGGAAATAATATATCAGTTCAAGAATATTCTAACATTAAAATGCTGCTACCATGATACAACATGACAATTCACTTAACATTACAAACGACCTGCGATGCAACTTCTGCTTTCTTTTTGTAAAGCATCCCTAGCTAATTTTGCAGTGACTCAAGCATACAAAATGAATAAATAAACCCAGCTGCCTACATAATTTATTTAGCCCAAGCACAATGCTTAGGCAGCTTGGTGTACAGTACAAGTAACATACAAATAGACAGGAGCTTGACCGGTTGCGATATGAATGGGAGCCTCAATCACCTGTTTTGGGACACATCATGTTTGGTTTTAACAGACAAAAACGATTTGTCCATTCACCTGGGCCAGCAAATGGCAAGAGACCACAGCACAATGGTAGAAACAGGACGGAAGTAGCGTAGAAGAGTAATTTCCGGAGCCAATATGGAAATATTGTGTTGGGTTTTGTCCCTTGGGAGATTGCACGGACAGGGCCATGAAGTATCCGGAACAAAGTTGGTGTAAATACATTTGAGAAGAACTGCAGCGAGCATAAAGCTTCCCAATACAGAAGCCAGAGTGATCCACTCCCTCCCAGTGTATCTACACAAAGTTTGCCAGTAAAACCACAGACAGCTCCCAACAGTAGCAGAATGAAAGTTATTGGCATTGTCCGGTGTGAACTCGAGGACCGTTGTACAAGCAAAAAAGCAACTGCAAGAATAATTAGGATTCCAAATGCCATTTGGCTCACAACTTGAACTTGACATATCAGTATCTGCAGCCAGGAATTTAAGGATGAAAAAGGCCTGACGAACCACCCAAATTTGGACACCTGAAACACAGCCAGAAACATAGAATTTTTCCTCAGCATCTGATATGAAATTAACAAGAGAAAAGGAGTATATAGCAAAAAGAAATAAAAATCATTTGTTACCAAAGGTATGGCATGGCAATTGTCTAATCCATAGACCCAAGGTTGGTGCTAATCCCACCCCTTATTTGTTGTTCCCCATCAATAATTTCATTAAGTGACAAAACTAACCTCAATTTAATTCCTCAAAACTTCAAATAATTAAACCAATTAAATTCTTTTAGATGTACATGCCAAAAAAAAAACATAATTTCACATTAGCAATGCAATTTTCTATTATACACACACACCCACACGCACAAATAAATGTACTTAAAATTCATGAAAAGTGTTGTAAAATGTATTTGTATTTCTAATTGTTTTTAATATACTATTTTTGTTTATGTTAAACATTGTTTAGATGACAAAACATTACTATTATCACTCAATGATATCATTAAGAGTATCTATATTATAGCAGATACAAAGTGTTCTACATTTTATTCATTATCATAAAAATATCATATATTTTTTTTAAATCTAACTTGTAAATTATAAAATATTTATTACAATAATGATTTTGAACAATACGCTATATATTTCAATGAAAACAAAAATACTATTAGCATGTTCAATTTAGATTTGAAGACAGTATTCTTTTATAAATTTATATTAGATTTATAGTGTATAGAATTGATGGTGTTTTAATTATATATGAGAACATTCTAAATGAAGGTTAATTTGGTCACCTCATAATGTTAGGGAGTGGGAATAGTGTCAACCCAGACCCAATATCACAAAACTAGAAAGGGTTTAAAACAAAGACATGGTATTAGACATGGAAACAATGATAAAGAATTTTCTTTCTGCTCGTGATTAAGACTATTTTGGATCAAGATTGCTAAATCATGTTTAAACTTGAAAAGGAGAATCCGGTCACAATTTGCCCAATGAGAAAGGTTGTCCATCGTTTCTACTTCGTCAAATTTCAGACATCAAGGGATTATTAGAATATAAAGCCTGCCCAAGCCCTAACCTTTACCAACTACCTCAAGGATCAAAGTTAATATGCTGCTTATAATATAATAGTTTTAATTAAAAATACACTTTTAGTAGCCTCTCTCTAGTCTCTCTGTTATTTCTCAAGGAAGCACCTTTGCTAGTACCTAGTACTAGAAAGAAAGCATATAGAACCAGACCAGAATACCAACAAATATGATAATTACACACATGTCAAGAAACTAAATCAAATGACAATAGCAAGATAAGCAATAAGACATGGTCCTTGCCTTGTGTGAATGAGAGCAGGATGCAGTAGCTTCTTTGATCCTTCTGTATGAATATACATATGTACTGTATGAAAGCGAGGCTGACATGATGAACAAACCAGCAACAAGACAGTCAATGCAATTTCTATGCAGCTCAGCATGCCTTGTGTCTTCTAACTGAGTCTTGAACTTGTCAGCTTTAAAGGATGCCTTTGACATGCCCATTACTAACTTTGATCTCTCCAGATAGTTTGATTCTGAGGTGAGATTCAACAATTCCTCATCCAACTTCAATCTTTTCATTGCAACACCAATCTCCAATGCCTTCAGGTCATTAGAACGGACTTGCTCCACAACAGATTTCTCAATATTGTTATACATGTTAATTAAAGGGTATGAACTAGGAGCACAAGCCAGTTGGTTGGCTGGCCCGTGCAGGACAAGTTCTTGACCCAAGCAACCCACTGATATGTTCTCTTCTACCTGCTCAGGTTTATGGGTTTGACCCTCAGTTGAATTATTGGGCAAGTCTGTTTCTGAATCAGAGTCTTTCATACAGGCACTATTTGTACAGCCATCTCTTTTATTGAGAGTCCTGTTTGAAGCAGAAATTTCTAGGTTCTGGTGAATTAAAGCATGCGGTCCCCAGTTGATAGACGATTCATTAATCAATCTAAGAGTACTCAATGTGCTCCCAAATGATTTCTGAAAATTCCTTGCGAAGAAATCAAATTTGTTACCAAAGACCTGTTGCAAATAGGGTGTAAAGAATGAAGCACATTCATATAAGTCAGCATTTTGTGGCCTGTCTGATGTTGACAAGTACATGAGGAAACTTGACTTGTAAAACCAGAGTCAATGGATGAGTGAGCAGTTAAGGTCTGGCTTACACTGGCTAAAGATTCTCTGACAGCTGAAGAGCAGATCTGCACAAAAGTAGACAAATTAAGATTGATTTAATTCCCAATATTCCGAACATCATTAATCTTAGAACAAACAGATTCAATATCAAAGGGAAAGGGCCTATAAAAAAAAAACCCAAGTATGCTGCGGCAAATTTTTCTGTTGCAGTGAAAAATTTACTAGATGGGCAATTTCATTGATCTGATTGCATTGTTGCCTAAATATGAACTGTATAACAAGCAGTCCATTTGAGTTAAAAATCTAGTATGTTATTCAGTATGCAGATAAAAGATGTACAGCAGAAGGGATGTAAACCATAGTGATGACATCATAGATCTATTTCTGAGAGGTGAATATATAGTTCATGTTAGGCTAAAAAAAAACACAAAACTTACCATTGAAAGATGATCAACAGACATCCTTTCACCTGCAGCATCTTTCCTCTCCAGAACCTAAAATTAGAAGAAGAAAAAAACAGCAACAAATGATCAATATCAAATGACAAATACTAATGTGAATCCAAGAAAATCTTGACAAATGTGCACATTATTTACATTTATTTCTAAGACTAGAGCATAAAACTGGAGACTTTGCCAATGGAGACTTAAGTGGTGATGCATCACTTATTTTGCAAATCTCCTCTGAACACTGTTTTGATAATATAAAATTATCAAAATTCAAAACTATTCAGATCTGGTAACATAGCATACCTCAGAAAACATTTTTTTGAAAAAACAAAATTGAATAAAGTATTAAAACAGTTAGGTATGAAATGGGAAATTTTAATTTCTCATGTCCAAAATGATTGGCACATATGATAAAAGATGCCTGAGACCTTGCTAATTGACAAAAACTCTCCAGTGTCTCCATTCCTGTAAGAATGCGATTATGTATTTTTAATGAGACATTTTTCATAGGGCAAGCCATTTCATTTGAAAGTTCAGAAAACCCACAGGAGAGTGCTGAAAGGTACAAAAGGGATACTGAAAGAAACCATAGGGAGAAAAAACCTATATATATAAAACAATTAGAAATTGAAAATAAAACCTTAAAAAGGAAGAAAATAGAGTTCAAGTTTTTTTTTAATGCTTTGTTTTTACAAAGATGGAAGACTATAATAAAATTGGCAGTCAAGACCAGAAAGACTCGGCGTTCAGGCGAGCTGCTCGGTATCTCAGGTTCAAACAAACAGCTGTGAAGATGTTTGAGGGTTAACTTTATAAACAATCACCAATCTGTTTGGTATACTTAAGAGAAGGCAGAGTGGAGTCCACCTTTTGATTCACCAAAGATAACATATTACAAGAATACAACTGATGCCATTAACAGACATCCCACAAGAACAAAAATTCTCATTGCATGAGTAAATATAAACTGTCAACCTAATATCAAAATTAATTTGACCACCAAATGATATTAGACTGCAAACATGGTGTTGAATAAAAAACTGGACACTGCTTTGGACACACTAATTATACATATATCGATGTATAAATCAAACAAGACCATAAGGTATAGACTTGAATGTATTAATGTAAACAAAATAAGAATCATGCAACATACGATATGTGTGCATGCAAGTAAAAGCATGTAATGTGTATGCCATATGATACGCAGATAGCAATAAAACATCCACATTAAGCATCACATAACAGGCTTGTCTCTATCCCTACTGCTTTCCCAAAACACCAAAACAATAGATACAAGGTAGATATCTATCTCAATGACGTTTATATACATAGCCACAATTGTACATCAAATGTATACATTTTCTATAGGGTTGCTTAAAAACCTTTTATTCACAATCCATTGATCATTTTAATGCCAACTACCAGAACTTAAATTCAAGTCAACACTGAATTTCATGCATAATATAGTTGATCAAAAGCTAAAATCCAAGTGCTTGTAACTCATCTTTGAGTTCCATAGTTGCACATCTAAATCAATACATAAACTTAAGGACATTCAAAGAGCTAAACACTCCACAACATCAAAAATTCATCAACAATCTCCTTAACCTCACATAAGAATCTATCTCCATTCCAACAAATCAACAAATTTTATCTAGAAAAGCAATAACCAATAGCAAACAAATCCAAAACCCGATTAGACAGTTAAACAAACGCCAATCAATTTGAATAACATATAAGCAAATTGCCTTAAAAAATTTCCCAATGTAAGCAGATACAAACCCTAATTGCCTTAAAAAAACTAGATAGACACAAAAAAAAAAACCAAACTTGAAGCTACATCAAAATTCCAAACTTTATGAGCCCAAATCCCTAATTTCAATCTACATCGCATAAAAAAACAGAAAATTGAAGAAACCTGAGCAACAACAGCAGCAAAAGACATTCCAAGAGGTAATGCAATAGCCTCCACACCATCATCCCCTATACCACCCCTGCGCCTGACAGGAGCAAAAACCACCTTAGGGCTTCTACGTTTGCGTGACACGCGCGGACTTTTATTCACAGAAGCAGTAACAGAAGAAGAAGAAGAAGAAGAAGAAGAAGAGGTTGGTTGTGATGGGGGCGGTGTTATGGCTGTGTCTTTAAAGACTCTTTTTTTCTTCCTCTTGTTGATGGTTTTTGGGTTACAATCATTCTCCACGGTTGGATTTGAATGATTAGTGGGGGTCGGTTCTTGGGTCGAGAGGGAAGGAGATGGAGCGGTGCGATCCATGGAGGAGTACAGAGTAGGAGGCCTCAAGGACCGATTTTTAAAATCTCATAAATAACAACAGAGAGAGAAAGAGGGGAGCGTTTGGTAAATATGGAACAATGGAATCGGATCCACAAAGCTTGTGCATGGGGGGGTTTGACTGTTTTGTAACTTTTGGACCGTGTCTGTACTGTTTATTCATGACATAATTAAACCTAGTACCTGTACTCTTAATTTTCATTTTCTTTCTGAATCCCGTGCTCCTCCTAGATTTCTTTTACTTGATTTTTTCCACATTCTATCAGTAATTCAAGATTGTGAAACAAGAATCAAACACTGAATAAGGACAGGATCTTGAAAAATCTTAAGCACGGGAACTTAAATGGAAAAGATACAAAGGTGTAAGTAGTAAAGATATGGTTAGGATGCGTGTCGGCGGGCGTGTTCTTTACAAAAGAGGCATTCCAAATCCAAGAAATTCGGTAAAATGTTCGTTTTTTTTGTTTTACTTGTAAATGTCATGTTTGGAGGGAATAAGTGCTTGTTGGATGGTTGTGAGATTGTGCTGTCTGTTAAACAATCATGGCAGATCCACTTGTAAGTTGTAACTCAACCC
>Ga0325414_1005899_pt1 | contig 12953 bp, 14 predicted proteins | sample PopdelMetagenome_8_FD_206183 | JGI IMG/M metagenome (GOLD analysis project Ga0325414, IMG submission 206183) | Populus deltoides microbial communities from Bellville, Georgia, United States - Leaf-PdKOR-R3 | ecosystem: Host-associated > Plants > Phyllosphere > Phylloplane/Leaf | place: USA... | reverse complement strand
ACCTTGAAATGTGGCATATATCTTTGATTTATTGCAATTTCTCTTGGTGTGCTCATAAATTATGGATCTACTGATTTTATGACTTCTACAGCAAACAAACATAATGATTTTGGGACTTCTTTGGAACCTGAAATCTCTCCTGCACTTCCCTATTTGACGCCTCTACTGTTATTGTAAATAGAAATATTGTCACGTTTTCAATAACGCTCATTCTTCTTGAAGGTTTTAAGCCATGATACGTTTCTTAATCATTGCACAGACTCAATAAAGTGGTTGTTTCCATCCTAAACATGTTAACACATCGTTTTCAATGACCTCTTAGAACCTCATTCAACCAACGCATCCTTGTGTTGTATGAAACCATACATGGTTCTTTGTGTATATAATTAATATAATACATATTTATAGCTTCAGCCGTGCATATAATTAATTTATTCATATCAAACTGCCTCCTTAAAATAAATTCATCATCATCATCATCACTTTCATCATCACCGTCATCTTTATCATCATTACTATTGTCGTCGTCGTCGTCGTCATTCCATCACCGTCATCTCCAGCATCAGTAATTGAGGCACCACCACCTTCACAACTAGGATAATTAATGTGGTCTATAATGTGGTTTATTACATTATCATAAGTGTCATCAAAATCTTCATTAAATATGTCATTAAATCGTGGATCATCCATATCTTCAATTACATGTAAATGAAAAAAATTGGTATGTTGTTAATAAAATACTACAAATAATTACATATCATTAAGTTAAAAAAAATTAAAATAAAAGAGTTGGTGAGAAATCATTTATTACATACCTGTAAAGCCAAAAAGGAAGGTGTTTCACAAGCTTGTATGAAATTATGAAATGCAATTGAGAGGTTTGTTCTGAAGGAAGTTATGTCATTGCAAAACATTAAATACACATCCCTCCTTATATAGAAAAATTAAAATGGTGTCTACGTCTCTTTTGAAATATTGTGCTTTCAAAACAATTGTGTTCTGACATGTATGAGTTGTAATAAGTACATATACATGTTCTTTTGTAGGCTACATTTTTAAACTTTCACGTGATTCCAACAAAGCTATTGTCCTCTCCCAATTATTCAAGATGTTTTGGCCCCACTATTTGGTTTCCATTATTCTATATTTTTTGTCCTTATATGTTTTTGATTTCTGCACTATGAAACCATCACATGCATCATTTTCATTTGCAGCTTTTATCTTTAACTGTTGTACCATTTATTTTCTGCTATCATAAATAGTTCTACTGACAATTAATATTACCTGTTTACATTGACTTAGATTCAACAACTAATCTCTGGAATATTAATTCGAAACAAATACACGCAAATCAAAAGTCCGATAACAAACATAAAAAATCCATAAATACACCGACTAATCTTTGAAAAATTAATTCAAAAACAAATGCACACATCTTAATAGTCCGATAACCAACGTAAAAAGTCCATAAATACACCGATTAATCTTTAAAATACTAATTCAAAAAAAAATACACACACCTCAATAGTCTGATAACCAACATAAAAAGTTGATAAATACATCGACTAATCTCTGAAATATTAATTTAAAAAAAAAACATACTCGCAACACAACAGTCTGCTATCTCACATAAAGGTTGTCTATAAATACAACAACAGTAAAAAACTAATTGCAATGGATATGCCCATATCTCTCAACACCAAATGTGGAGTAATATAATGACTCGAACGAACTTTTGCAATTGCAAACTACTATTTTCAAAACTATCATCACATTATTCTGCAAAAATAAAATAAACATGTAGAAATAAATTATCAATCATGTCAAATCACATCATACAGTACATTGAGCTAGCAATTGACTTTAGTTAATTGATTAACATTTAAGAAAATAAAATCATATCATGTCAACTAAGCACGTTTACTTCGTGCATACATTCGCTACAACCATTTCAACTTCTGTTCAAGATCTTCTATACTGGATCATATTTCTCTTTTCTTTCTTAAACTAAGATACTTTGTAGCAAAGTCGTGAAAATCATCATCAATTGAAACTCCAGGAATTGAGTGGAGCTCATCCATCACCTCAGGAATACTACAACCTTGTTGATCCACATTCAAAGAAGTTGAATCACTCTTAGTTGACATACTTTCAAGTAGTTGATCCCACCTTGAAAGCTGAACACCAATTCCAAATGTTTTTTTCTTTCTACCTCGAACATCAAAAGGATTTCGTTCTTTTCTTTTGCCATTGCTCTTTGTGTTGCTGTTGCTTGACATATTCACCCCACCAACCATTCAAGACATGTTAGTGTCCAAATTTGGAATCCCATCCTCCTCTGAATCACTACTTCCTTCTTCGAAATCAGCACCATTAATGTTGACTTTGCTTGTGTCAGGATTGACATCATTCCCACCAAGTACACATGATGAAGGAGCCCATGCAAACTCTCCAGTTGTGATAATGTTGGAATACATTCTGTCAAATTTAATCTTTAAAGACGGTTTAATACCGTTATGTCCGAATTTTTTGGCTCCTCTAATTTTCGACATATAATAAGTACAAGTAAGTAATGTAGGATCATGCATTGAACATTTTGTCAAAATTTGACAACAAGAAATGAAATTGTTAGGATGATGAGGAGTTAACTTGAAATTGTTCCTAATTCACTATTCTAGCTGACACTAGTTTTAGAAACCAGCTTCGTCTATATCCTCCTATCCTTTTTTCATCCATCCCATTTGTTTTTCAAATGTGTTTTCGTGAATGCATGACCAGTTTATTCTTTGAATGATGTTATAAGAAATTTTCACCATGTTTTATCGAAATGAGTATGAAGTTGAGCTTAAGAGGGAAATTGACTTGATACCAAAAATCCCGAGAAAATGCTCAACTGGCAGGATTTAGGTCTCATTCCTATATCAATGGCCTTAATGAATAGATCACAAAATATATGCAAAAATTTTTTTTTATCCAAGCAGCCTTATCTAAAGATTCAAAACCTTCCATCGTATCTTTTAAAACATTTAACAAAAGAAAACAATCAATAATATCAACTACTTGAAGGGGCATATATAATTGTGGATTCAACCACACATTCTTAGGGTGAACCCGAATTCTATATCAAACGAAAAAAGGCAGAGATATACTTGAAATCAAACAATCATACTATTTTCTCTACAATTGCTAGAGATTATAGACGAAACATTCAAAAATATTTTTTTTTTAAATCCAAATTTCTGCACCAACAATATGATAAGACCAAAATTCAAATGAAGTTCCTTAGAAACTGAAGTGCACGTCGTTAACAAAACACAGATGATTATACTGTAACTTCAAAAATAGAAACTTAATAAAAAATGAGTACAAAATTGAAATGAGGAGATAAAGATTCAAACATCACACATACACACACTAAAGCATAATTCTCTCAAGAAATCAAGATCACCACCAGGAAAAACTAAACAAAAAAAAGACAGAAGAAATTACTCGAAATCTGAAATCCACCAACATTACTAAGAAATTTGATCAACAAAGTCTAAGGAAAACATAGAAAGTTTGAATGGCAAATTAAAATAAAAAAGAGATCCACATGAGTTAAAAAGTCAAAAATTAATCCATAAATAGGATAAAATCTCTAAATCAATACTCAATACCCAAAATGGCAACTAAATAATATCCTCAAAAGACAATTTCAATTAAAAAATCAAGATTTCAAGAAACCATTTATTAAGCTCATGAACCAGTCAAAACAAAACCAAAATAGAAAAAAAGAAACACGAAGAATTAAAAAAAAAGTAAAGAACATGACTTATTGTTATAGAAACATATTCAACACATAACAACATATACTTATGCATAGTAAACAGATTTCATGAAGCAGCACAAAAATTAAAAATTTAGAGCTAAATAAAAAAACAATTGAAGATGGAGATCAGGCTCACTTACAAGTCTCTCTCATATGTGACTTTTCCCAGCACGGATGTGCTTTGTTTTTCTGCAAACCAAAAAAATGGAGACCTCTCGGCATAAATTATTTCGGTGAAGGTGACAGATCTTTGTTTGAAAGAAGAAAGGACAGAGGGGAACAAGGATTAACACTATCTCTTACGACAATCTTCATCCAGATCAAGGGAACAAAGGGGAAGGGAACAGAGAAGACGAGCTCGGGTTGGGAAAGCTTTGCAATGTTAATTAGCAGTGTCGGTGAGAGAGAGAAGAACACGGACACAAAAAAGCAATTGTAAATTGCTTTTCACAAACCAAGGTTGGTACTCAGTTTTTGAGTGGGACCCACGTGAAATAAAAAGTGTGCTAAAGTTAACCAAACACTTCAATCCCACATTTGCTTCCAACCGCAGCCGCAACGCCAAACACCCACTTGTCTCTTTCATGTGAGTCTTGCTTATACAATAAAAGTTATCAACTTTCGTTTGGTACTTCTAACACTTGTAAGTTTTTTAGCATGTTTGGGAACGTGGTGCAAACCACGTTCCCTCAAAATTCATTTTTTTTTCATAAAATGAATTTTTTTATGTTTTTAGATCGTTTTGATGTACTGATATCAAAAATAAAAAAAATTATTTTGATACATTTCTAAGTGAAAAGCACTTTGAACCGTCACTGCTACCACAATCTCAAACAAGCTCGTATCCACTTGATCTAGCATATAGTGATGACCCTATCAACTTCAATCAATGGTTTTTGCTACTGTGTTATTTTAATAAAAAAACATAGCTTTATCCAATGTAAAACAAGTATGATATCTGCATTATCTTTCCTAATTCAAGGCAATTGTTGAAATTTACTTCTCATTAAAAAAATTTATAGTTTACTTTGATGGTAGTGGTGAGCATTAATAACTAAAAACTTTATTTTTTATATTTGATATTACCTATATTATCACACTACCTAATAAATTTCAATACAATGATGTTGTTGAACGTAAACATCATTATATTATTGACATTAGGCTCCCTTTACTTCACCAAGCCTTCAATATTCTAGTCTTTTATTTTTTAAATAGCCGTGCATGTAAATAAATGTTTTTAACACCACTTTTAGATATAAAATCTACTTTTGAAGAACTATATAATCAATTGCCTAACTATAAAAAGTCACACTTTTGGTTGTGTATGTTACCCTTGGCTTTAACCTTACACTCAAAACAAACTTCAAGCTAGATCTTGTCCTTGTATTTTTATTGGTTATTCTAATTCTCAAAGTGTTTATATTTTTTTTGACAAAACAATAAATTATTTTTTTATTATCTAACTCTCATTTTCCTTCTCTAGCACTAAAAATTCATGCACTTTTGGTTGTGTATGTTACCCTTAGTTTCAACCTTATACTCAAAACAAACTTCAAACTAGATTTTGTCTTTATGTTTTTATTAGTTATTCTAATTCAAAGTGCTTCTACTTGTTTTGACAAAACAAAAAATACTAATGTAGACTATCGATGATCTTTTTTTCATTATAATCACTATGGCTTATGTTAAATACCTATTTTGCTATTTCAAAGCAACTATCTTTCATGGTTTATAACTTATAAAATCTCAAATTCCTTCTCAATACCTATACTGATGTAGACTATAATGGAGATAAGGATAATTTTACCTTATCGTTGGCCATTTGATCAATCTTGGTTCCAATTTAATATCTTGGAGTACTTGAAAGCAACACATTATTGCTTAGTCTTTTACTAAAACAACACATAGAGTAATTACTGCCACCACTATTAAGCTTGTTTAGCTTCAATCTTTACTAAGTGAACTTGGTTTCTCAAGTACTAAGTCATTTATCATTTATTGTGATAATCTTAGTGCCATGTATTTTTATACCAATCCTATATTTCACTCAAGAATGAAAACACTTAGTACTTGATTACCATTTTGTTCGTGAGAAGGTTAATCAAGGTCGACTTCAAATCAATCATATTTCAACCAAAAATGAACTTACTGATGCATTAAAAAGCCTCCCTCTCGATAACTTCTAGGCTTTTTATAGATCAAGATCGATGTTTTTGATGGAAGCACCATCTTACAAGGGCATGTTAAGGATATATCCTTAACCAATAATCATAGATACAATCACATCACAAATATCTCTTCAACCAGCAATCATCTTTTATGTTCAAGGATGATGTTTGATTCAATTTTTCATGTAATATAGGAGATATAAAATCTTGATTTAATTATAAATCAATGCTTTTCTTAATTGATAATTAATAGGTCAGTATAATATTAATATTGTAATAAAAATATTTCATACTAAATGAAGGCATATAGATATATAGTTAAACATAAAATAGAGCATGCAATTAGCATATAATTAAATTGTTAACTAGGCTTAACAAGTTGCACATATCATACGAGTGTATTTAAAGTCATCATAATACACTATAAACTAAAAGGTATAGATCTTTTCCTATTTATTTGAATAGTAAAATAAATAAAAAATACCAAATTGAGGTTTTTTTGCATAAAAAATTACATTTTAGTCCTTGGATTTTTAGAATTCTTCATGTTTGGTCCGTATAGTTTTTCATGTTTATATTTCGATCCTAAACTTCATTTTCCCTATGTTTGAATCCCTGATAGTTAGGAGAAAAGAGAGAAATTTTCCATAAAATTTGAGGAGAGAGAATGTTTCGGTCAACCACTTTTTGGTTGTAAAAACTAACATCTTGATAATAATGAGTTCATCTTAAAAAAAGGAGTTTGATGGAGGTGGTTTGATCCTTTAATTATTTTGAAAAAAGTAGATCAAAAACCATAAAGTTTGTTTAAATTCGGTTTTATCTTGAGTTTTTAGAATGATTATAGGGTGTTTTGGGGTTCTAAATAAGGTTATTGAAGTTCATATGATGTATTCGAGGTGTTTTGCTAAAAAAAATAGTTCAAGTTTGGATATTAGAATCCAAAATACCCTTGTCTTGATTTTTCAGCAAACAAAAATAGTTTTTAAAATCCAAAAATATTTTTAACAATTGAGAGATTTTGTAAAAACCCAAACAAAACCATAAGAACATGAGCTTGTAAACCCACTTATATCTTGTTGGGCTTGATAAGCCCAAATAAAACCCTAATATATTTTTTTATCAAGATTTTCAAATTTAATTCCTAATTCCTGTACAAATCTCTTTTACTCAATCTTCTTCTTCTTCTTTGTTTTTGATCGTCCTTCATCTCTGAATATTTCAATTTGTCTCCTTAATAAAGCTTTGGTACTTGGCTTATCTTGGTTGAGTTGCTTAAAAAGCTTCCTTCTCTCATGGCCAACCATTTCTTCGTTTCTTCTTTATATGTCTTATTCTTTCCTTTATCAACCTAAAAGTAAAAGGAAGATTAGCCCATGTCCCTTCTCTAAAAGCTTATTGAATTATGTTGACATTAATGAAGTTGTTATAGGTCGAAAACCTAGTTTTCTTTTTAAGAAATCTATCAATTATTTGGATCGGATTTGGACAAAGTTTCATTAGATCAACCAGGTTGCGAGTCAATCTGGATTTTTGACTAGGTCAAACCAAGTCTATTCCACCACCCATTTATTCTTCAACCCAAACTGGTCCAAGACCAGGTTCGGCTAGGTCAGTTTCGAGTTTTGAAACTATACAACGAAGGTGACCTTAATTATTTATAGAGGACGACACAATGTTTGCTTTTAAAAAACGATATGTCATCTGTTTGGATTTAAAAGAAGAAGAAGAAGCCCAGACGTAGGAGCCGAATCTTCCAGATCTAGACATGCCTATACTTTTTGCAATAGCCTAGATGCGTGGGCTTGACATTCTAAGCCCACAAGCACTTGGCTTTTTTAATTGACTAAGTACGCAGGTCTAGCCTAAATCTTTTGGTGTTTTTTTATTTAATTTTTTGAATTATTTATTTATTATAGTAAAATACTCTTTAAATAAAATCATTAAGGTTATATTTGGGGAATTATTCGATTTTCCCATAAATTTGAATTAAGATAAGAGTTTTTCTGTTAATAATAACAATAACTTTTTGTCATTTTCATATAGTTTTCTCATATTAAATATTCTTTTAGTTATGTGATATGGTTGCAGTGAATTTATAAAAATATATTTTTTATTCTTTTATTAAAAATTGTGTTTTAAATCATATATAATGATTTTTTTAAAAAAAAACCATGTTTCTAATAAAAAAATGATATGTTTTTGTTGAAAAAAAAAAAGAAATGCATGAATAAGGAATAAGATTTGAGATTAAAAAAAAATGCATATTTGTTTTTCTCAAATTAAAATTTCAAAATTCTTATGAATATTTATTTATTTTAAATGGCTTTATTTAGTTTTTTAGAAAAGAAACATGATGCTACTAATAAAGAAGATTTTGTTTTATCAAAATGGAAAAGAAATGCATATATAAAAAATAATATTTTTTTTTTACTCTGGGGATACATTTTTTTTTATAGAATTATCATTTGTTTTATTATGAATATTTATTTTAGTTATGATAGAATTTAAAAAAAATAAAAAGTAAAAAAGTTCCCATAGTAGTGGACGAACTAGCTAGTTTTATCTAAAACAACCATGCATTTTTTTATTATATATGACTACTTAAAAATATTTTTAACTCATTCAAAATTAGACATCAATCGCATCACGCATAGTCACTTAGTGAATAAATTTAATGAATCTGTTTAAAATATATGTACACAAAGGATTTGTTTTTGTCTTAGTTGAATTTATCATAATTAAAAAAAAGACATTAGGTGAAAAAGAACCTAAATCTTATGCTAAAGCCATTTTTTAATCGGAATATTTCTTAATTACGCCCAACTAAAAAAGAAGATTAATAGGTATTTGTTCATTTTGTTTTTCTAACATTAAGGTATTCTTAAGCTAATTAATTAGTTTTAATCAATGAGTTATAGCTTAATTGATATTAGTATTTCTCCCTCTTTTGCCCTGAATCTAAACTTCTCTTCTTTTTTAAGAAAATAAAATAAAAGTTTGTAATTTTGCACACTAAGATTAAGATCCATAATCAATTTTTAAGTAAATCAATAATATTGGAGCACATTTTTTTTATATAATTTTATTAGAAATTAGATATAGGATGATAATTTCACATACGCACTCGCGCGCGCATATATATATATATATATATTTTTTTTTTTTTTGAAGCCCTTTTATTACCTCTATTTTACTAACTAATATGATGGCTTGTAATCTCTATTTTATTAATAATTATGTTTGTTACAATTGTCATTTGATAATAAATAAAATTAAATATAGTCTTGTTGACGAGCCCTTCATTGTTGGCAAACCTTTCAAAATAGGTACAATGGGTTTTACCAGTAATTTTCCCTTATATTCTTCAAGTTTTTTTTTTTTTTTTTTATTAAGTCTCTTTACCACTACATCCAAATATTATCATTTTAATCTTGGTGGTGAAGGTGGACTAATTGTGCTTGTGAATATAGAAAGAAAAAGGAGACAGAAAGAAATATGCTTAAGATGAGAAAAATATATATATATATATATATATATATGTATTTTATTCGTGTAAAATAATAAAAGTGGGTGCTGACGAGAACTTGATGAACAGGTGGAGACCGTTGCTTTTAATTAGCTACGGAGATGAAATGAGAGGCTTCCATTTTGCTGCATGCATTTTGCTGTGATTGGGATGCATCCATTAAAGAGAAACGTTGGCGGGAAACAAAAGGAAAAGGAAGAAAGAAACTGACAAAATGCATGCAGCAAAATGGAAGCCTCTCATTTCATCTCCGTAGCTAATTAAAAGCAACGGTCTCCACCTGTTCATCAAGTTCTCGTCAGCACCCACTTTTATTATTTTACACGAATAAAATACATATATACATACATACATATATACATATATATATATATATATATATCTATATATATATATTATAAAATACTGTAAAACGCGTAGGTTTTTTACTGTAGCTTTTTTTTTTTCCTGTAGCAGTTTTTTTTTTACATGTTTTTTTTCCTTTTTTAACCCAAAATTCACCTTTTTTTATGTTTTTTTTATTATTTTTTTTCAAAATTATCTTTGCTAATTTTTTTAAATATTGAGCTGATTGAAAATTTAACTATGTAGTATTTTTCTTTAAAACATTATAAATTGCTATAATATTCTTATTCATTGTTTTTTTTCTTTTTATGATTTATTTATTCTTTTTTTTTTTCAAAATGATCTTGTAGATTTTATTTTTTTATATTAAGTTGGTTGAGAATTTAGCTTTGTAATTTTTTTTTAAAAAAATATGCATTGCTACAGTGTTTTCCCTACATAGTTTTTATTTTGCTGCAGTGTTTCACCATATTTTTTTTAAAAAAATTAACTTTATCAAATTTATTTTTTCAATATTGAGCTAGCTGATAATCTAACTTTAGCTTTCCCCACATGTTTTTTTTTTATTTTTTTTATTTGTTTTTCTTTTTTTTCCAAAATTGTCATTTTTTACATATTTTCTTTTTTTTGTTTTGTTTTTTTTTCAGAATTATTTTTGTTGATTTTATTTTTTTTACTATTAAACTGGTTGAAAATTTAGTTTTTTTGTTTTTTTTCTTTAAAACACTGTAGCTTTCCCCATGTGTTTTTTTTTGCCGCTTTTGTTTCCTTTTTTTTAACATGTTTTTTTTCATTTATTTTACTCAAAATTGACTTCTTTTTTTTTTTTTACAATAATCTTTGTCAGTTTTTTTTATATATTGAGGTGGTTGAGAACTTAGCTTTATAGCTTTTTTTAAAAAAAAACATTATGGATTACTACAGTATTAGCTTTTTTTTTCTTTTTAATTTTTTTTGTTTGATTTAGTTTGTTAATATTAATTTTTTTATTTAGTTATCAGATTTTCATGATACGGATTTCGGGTTTGATGGGTTAACCTGATTTGACGAGTTATTTTTTTCATTTAGTTTTGTTTGTTAAAGTTAATTTTCTTTCTATTTAATTATCAAACTTTCATGACACGTATCCTGGGCTTAACGGGTTAACTTGGTTTGATGGGTTAACCTAGTTAATTCAATTTTTTTTTCTTTTTCTTCATTAGGTTTTTTCCTTCCTGTTGATTTTTTTCTTTTTTTTAATTAATCTATTTAATTATCATATTTTTATAACACGACCTTATAGCCAGACCCACATCCAATATTCTTGGGTCCGGTGTTGTAGTTAGGTTCACTTAAACTTTGGTCATGCAAGTTTAATTTTATTATTAATATTATAAATATTACTCTTAAGTCAGGCGTTGCAGTCACACCCAAGATTCTTGGATATAAATTTATAAAAAAACCTAAAATTTTTAAATTTTTATTTTTTTAATATTTTTTTATATAAAAAATAACCCGCTGCATCGAGCGGTCATGTATCTAGTGTGTGTGTAGTGTTCTCCACTTTTTTCATTTCCACGTGTTAGTGTGTTTGGTTGGTATAAGCAATCAGTCCCCGTCACGCTACCTAACCCAAATCACGTGATTCCAAATGTTATAGTTCTGCCTAGCTTGCCAGTGAAGGGTCAAAACACTTAGAATGCGAATACCAAGAACCAACAGCCACGAGGAAACAGGTGTAAATTATGTTTTTAAAAATTTAAATTTTTTTATTTAAAATAATTTTTTTATATTTTTAGATTATTTTAATATATTGATATCAAAAATAATTTTTAAAAAATAAAAAAATTTTATTTTAATGTATTTTTAAACAAAAAGTATTTTGAACCGCTACCGCTATTACAGTTTCAAATAAGCTTTAAACCATACAAGTAACGTGTGATGTTTTATTTTTTTTAATATACTTATTAACTAATCAAAATCTTCTAAAAACATCTTAAAAAACATTAATTTTAATACTTCTCCCAAAAAAACACACATTTTAAAAAACTGATTGTAATGCAAAAATAAACATCTTTTATTTTGCTATGTTAAGAATGGTTTGCGTTTTTAGAAGAGTAATAATTTCATTAATTTTAAACTACTTCAAAATAAATTACTATTTTTATATTACTTAAATGAAAAACATTAAAATGGAAACTTACAAGAGAATTAACAAAACATTTTACAACATTGATAAATCATGATCCATTAAATATCTTATTTTTTCATTGACAAAACTCAAAGTTACCTGAATTTTTTTAACCAATTATCTTGTTATCATGATCATCAGAGGAATAAGCCATACTATCAAGTATCATTGATAACAAATTTCAAATGTCCCAAACTATGTATGAATGTCAATCAATTCTATACAACAAGATACAATCATTTTTTTTTATTCAAATGATAAAATCTTCTAGATTTGGAGATATAAACTTTTACATAGATAGACAATCGAACTTAGAAATCAAGTTTGAAAAGATTTTGACCATTGAAAATAAACAAAAAAAATGAGAAAAACAATAGAAAAGAGGTGTTTGTGGCCTAACTTGAGGCTTAAAAAATGTTTTTTTTTAGAGGGAGAGGGAGAAAAAGAGACGGGAGCGGGAAAAGAAGAATGAGATTAGCCACACCCCCTCATGGCCTACCACCATGATGAAAAAAGCCAGGAGAGTCATGCCTTGCAAGCGGCTCTAGGACAACTATATAAAGGCTGCCCCAGCCACCCTACCTCTGCGCTATGACTAGAAAAGGGTAGTGCTCTCTCTCCCCCTTTTCCCCCTTATAAATACCAGAGGAGAGAAAGGAGCGAGGGACGGAAAAAAAAAGAGGGGTGAGATTATAGAGAAGAGAACGAATAAAAATAGAAAGAAAAACAGAAAAAAATAAGAAAAAAGAACAGAAAAAAAAAACAGAGGGAAGGAGAAGAGATAACAGAGAAATAGAAAGAGGAATGATTAGTACTTAAAAGTGCATTTTTATCAAGGTTTTATATCATCATTTTGCACTTGAAGTATCAATAACTCCTTAACTAAAGCATGTTTTATAATAACGTATCTAATATATTAAGATACCTTTA
>Ga0325414_1005898_pt1 | contig 12954 bp, 13 predicted proteins | sample PopdelMetagenome_8_FD_206183 | JGI IMG/M metagenome (GOLD analysis project Ga0325414, IMG submission 206183) | Populus deltoides microbial communities from Bellville, Georgia, United States - Leaf-PdKOR-R3 | ecosystem: Host-associated > Plants > Phyllosphere > Phylloplane/Leaf | place: USA... | reverse complement strand
ATCTCTAACTCTTAACTTCACCACCATACAAATAAATTGGATTCAGGCATCCTCGTTACTTTGAGAATCCATCCAGATAAATAACTCAATCTATTTGATAATTCTTTTATATATACTCATATTTATTATATTCTTACATAATATTATATTCTTTAATATCTCATTTATCAGGTTTTTTTCATTTAAAATGATTGAATTGTTAAAAAATAATCTTGAATCTTATATGAACAAGAATATAGAAAAAATCTTTAAAAAATATTATTATTATTATTATTATTATTTATATAATTTTAAATTTTTAATGATCTTTAATGATTGAGTAGTTTTAAACTTTTTATTTCTTTAATAATTTTCTCAACCTCGTCCTACATTGGCCACGGTACAAACAACACAGTTGACAGGGGAGATATAAGTTTTGAGTTCGTAAATAGAATTCAGGTGTCAGCCCCAGGATACATAGAGAGAAACTAAAACAGAGAGAGAGAGAGAGAGCGCGCACAGTATCTCTGTCTATCATTTTTATTCTAATCTCTCTCTCTCTCCCTATCTACTTTTTAAACCAGAATTTCTTTTCATTCCAGGTAACTTACAGACTCCTTTATTATCATGTGTGCTTTCCTTTTCTTTGTATTCTTTATTGAGTTCTTGATTGTGTGAATTGGGTTGTCAATCTTGGAACCTGATGGGTTGGCTTGCATGGTTTTGATGATTGGTTAGGACCCAGAAGTTGAAAGTCTTGATCTTTTTTGTTTGATCAAGATTCGGTAAACCCTATAGAGTGAGAGATAAATGGTATATGGGATTTTGATTGTTTGCATGTGACTGAAGGGAAGGGTTGGTAATTGGGTTGTGGTAACTTGATCAAGCTTCAATGAAAATTATTGGGTTTATCTTTTTTTAGTGATTTATGTTTAATTGAAGTGCGAGCGATGGGAGTTAAAGATTGTCAATCGTGGTGGTTAATGATAACTAGGGTTAAAAGTACTCTCTTTAGATATGTAGAATGTGGTAAGAGAGCGTTCTTTGTTCTCTCTATCTGTTGGTCAATGGAAATGTCCTAAATGTTTTTATCTGGGCAGTAGTTTAGTTTTGTATATTTGAATTTACCGTTTGATTTTCCCTTTTCTACTAATTAGCTTGGAATTGGGTGCAGGCCCCAATTCCAGATAAGCTGTTTCGATGGTAGAAGCTTGGATTTTGAATTCTTCTAATTTAGAGTTTAAATTGAATTTCACTTTGTGGAGCGAAAATGAAGTAAAAATATGTCGGTAATGTCCCTTAGGACTGAGACATTACTTCTTGGAGCTTGATTTCTTCATTATATACAACGGATTTGATCATGGGATTTTATGGCCTGAAGTTGATTTCGGTAGGAAAACACAACGCAAGTGTCTGCACATATATACACATGACATGGAATTAGAGTTGTTCGGGAAACTTGTTTTCTGCTCCTGGTAACAAGAAGAACACAACGAACTCCAAGTTGGGAATGTTACTTGGCTGCTTAATGTAACGCCGGAGAATGCTTCTCCTATGATTTGCAGGCTACAACGTTCCATTTAACCATCCGTAGAAGTTTTCCAATTTAATTATAGAATGTTGAGAAGGAATTGGGAAAACACAGTCATGACTGTTGTAGCAGTATTATAACACACTAACTTCTCAAATGGGAACATGATGATATGTTTCTCCTTTATGACCTCTTAAAATATTAACTAATAGCTGCAGCAGGGACTCCTGAGTAGTCATCATCATCTAGTGAGTGATATCCTACCGAGTCAGTAAATAATGGAAAGAATATCAAGAATCAGATCAACGCTGTTCATCATGGTTGGGTGCAGGACTTGTTATGTTATTCACACATATTGTTACCATCTTTATGTGTTTTGCAAGTCTGGAGATTTTTCTGATCGTCTCATAGGACACACATGCATGGCGCTCACACACGAGCACACATGTACTCACAAAAAAAAAAAAAAAAAGAAAAAGAAAGAAAAAAAGAAAATAAAGAAAGAAGCAGAAACATTGTTTCGAGTTGTCTTGAAGTACATATTGCTTTGGCAATACGTGTATATGGTGGTGGCAGCCAAGATTTTCTTATATGCGACAATGTTCTGCTTACCTGTTTTTGTTATTTGTTCCGGCATTTCTGCTCCTTATCTCTCTATCTCTCTCTCAACAATGATGTATTATGACCACTATGAGGGGAACTTCAGTCCCTTTTATAGGCGTTAGTGCACTTGTTGACTTATTGACTTATTGTTTCCGAAGGAGCCTTATTTATGTTACCAACATAACACTGTGACTTATCTGGTTGATATACAAGCATGCTGTTGCCTCATCCCAGCAACTCCCAAACCTAATCTCCTGTATTTATCTTTTTCTTTCTTGTTTGTAGGTGTCCATTCATCTGACGAGAATGGGAAGTAATGTTGCTGATAAAATTCCGAAAGCTGGTGAGGCGGAAGGTTCTGAAACAAATATTGAAATAAAAATAAAAACATTGGATTCTCAAACCTATACTTTGAGAGTGGATAAACAGGTAATTTCTTACATCTTAAAGCTAGTTCTTAGGGAACAATATGTATATCCAAGGATCGACCTTTTTCTGTTTTTATTTTTTATCTTTTTTCCACCTTTTTCAAGAGCTCCAAATTGCGTTTTGAGCATATTTCTATTGTCATAATGAGAGACAGAGAATTACTAGAATCTGAATCCTGAAAAAGACAAACAAGAAGAGGAAATTAGGTGGTCTTAACAATTACACTTAAAGCCTCTTCACCAACATGGTCAGAGGATTTCCAGTCCTTATAAATGATTTATTGTGTTGTGCCATTTATACGGCTGACATGAAGACAACGGTCTCTAGCATCCAACTCCCTTTCCCCTCTCAAAAACTTCTCTTCAACAAGCCCTTAGGTAAAAACCATGGAGTATTATCCAATTGTCCAACATTTTACCTACTATTCATGCAGAAAATACTGAGGAGCAGATCTCATGAGCGACCTGTCAAAAAGCAATCTCAGAAGATCCACTATTTCCCTGTGTCTTTTATACATGAAACACTGTTGAAACCTTTTTTGCCATCACTAGATTCTTAGTTGTAAGAATGTACCCTGCAATATAATCTTAATAGGGCCTGTACGCTAATATGTGAGTGAGGATTTACTAGTTGATAACTTGTACATGAATTTTGTTTGTGGAAGCTGTTAATTTCATCATATTTTCACCTTTCTTGAATATCCTTGCAGATGCCAGTTCCTGCTTTGAAAGAACGGATTGCTTCTGTCACTGGTGTGCTATCAGAACAACAACGTCTAATATGCCGTGGAAAAGTTTTAAAAGATGACCAATTACTCTCTGCCTATCGTATCCTTTTTTCTTAAGATTCAAATGCAACTTCAAGTACATTATTTATCAGAAATATTGTGGACCCAAAGTGATAAAAATTTACTTCAAATTTCTGTTAACAGTTTTGATGAAGGTACTACATAAGTAGTGAACCAAAGATAGACATTTATTTCTGACAGTGAACTGTAAAGCCAGGTAGAAAAGTGGAAAGAGCTTATTAACACAATGTTGATGCAAAAGAGTTATATAGGGGCAATTTGGAGTTTGTGCGTTGGCTAGTAAAAGGTTGAGTTGTGGTTGGATAGTGTTGCAGTGCTGTTCCTCACAGCTGATTCCAGCTATTCTGAAGTATATATCCCAAGTTAGCTCACATTTTAGTTCTCCATGTCCATGAGATGTATCCTGCAATGCTAAACAATTTCATGTTTTCCATCAGCAACAGTGAACTGTAAGTCTGTGAAATACTGATATGGACGTGAAATGGGAAAAAGCCTTGGCAAAAAAAAGAGGTCAAAGGCATGTGGTATAAATACATATGACTGCTTGATTCTCTTCATTGGTTCTTCACTAACATATTTATAGGAGAGAGTGAATGACTTTGGACTATTTGTCTGGTTGAGAAAAGAGATCTGATGTCATATTTCAATTGATTCTAATCACACCCAAGCAAACACCCAAACTCACCTATGTATGTATTCCAAATAAGTCCACATCTGCAGTTTTTTTTCCAAAGTAAATTGAGTTCTGCTAGTTTCTGGCAATTGCTTTTTGCGAGGGTAATTTTCTTGCTAGAAGGAAACTTTAAATGTGGGTGAAGCATTTGAATCAAAACATGTGTTGAATGAACTAGTTAGAATTTTACCTTTCCATAATAAATTTGCAAATATTAGATCTTGTATGGATTGGGATCTTCTTCATTGATTTAACCAGTAACCTTTAAACCATCCTGCATTAAACTTTTTTTTTTGGTTCCAAAAGGAAAATTGATGTGTACCTGTTATTTTTTTTTACTCAATTAGCATTATTTTTTTATTATATCTAGTGTTTGGTTTGGTTTATTCACTTAACGCAAGTTAGATGTTGAAGATGGCCACACCTTGCATATGGTGGTTCGGCAACCTATACCGCAATCATCTGAGGGCTTATCCAATCATCCAGGTTTTGCTCACCTTAACATTTGCTTGCATCATTTTCTTCAACTGTACTAAGTTTGTCTCAGTAATGGGTTGCGTATTCATTAAGCTGTGGAGGACTAGTTGTGGCGGTCCAAAGGTTCCCACAGATGTCCCCCAGCTGGTAAATGTCAAAAACAAAAAACTGCTGCACAAGGTAATTAATGGCAATAATGGATGATTGCCCCACATAGAGTGTTTAACACTCATTACATCAGCTAAAGTATGGCTTCCTGTGCTGCTTTAATTATATTACTAAAAGCTTGGTATAGTACACTAACACCCCCCCCACCCCAAACTAAAAGAAAAGAAAGAAAAATCCTCGGTGCTGAACCTAAAATTTTGTAATTTGGAAATCGAAACATCTTTTACTTGCCTCTGTGAGAAGCAACTACACCTTGGTGGAAAGCAACTAGATACCGGGAAATCCATTCTTTCTGTTGAACCAATGGGATTCTGGATATAACATATTAACCTTGGAATTTAATTTCGTTGATTCTTAATATTGTCATATGATTAATCAAAAAAGAAAGTGGTAGTGTTTTGCTGGTTCTCATTGAATGCTTATATTTTTATGGAGAAATGATGCTACAGCATAAATATAATAATAGTCACTGTCATCTATAGGAACTTAGAAATTGTTGTAGCAATACTACTTATGTTTGTGTCACACTCAAAACTTAGTGGAAGACATCCTGACTTTCTGAAATGGAATTGTATACCTTTTTTTCTTGTTTTTTTTACTATATCTTTCATGTGCTTGTAAAATGAACCAAGGATTAACTACATGTCAATGTTGCAGGCAATGATCCTGCATCAGGTTCAAGCCGCCACACTGGTCAGGTGGCTCCCAGTGTTGTAATAGAAACTTTTAGTGTGCCTGATCAAGGGGATGGAGTTCCTCCAGAAATCAGTAGGGTGAGGCTACAACTAGATGTTGAATGTAGCAATCTTGGATTTTCATACAGATGATGTAATCGTTCCATAACTATCTCTTAATCGATTCTTTGGAGCAGATTGTCTCTGCTGTCCTTGGATCTTTTGGGTTTTCAAATATCGAAGGTGGCAGTGAAGGGGTAGATGTTGTCAGGGTAAATATTTAAATTCTAAACTCTTGAACTAAATACAGTTTAGTTTTACTTTTGAAAATCTATTGTTGTTTTTAGGGAGGGGGGTTTTCTTCCCTCCCACTTTTCTCACTCACAGAGACAGATAAACAAAATGTTTTCAGAGTAAAATGTACAGTTTAGTTTTACTTTAGAAAATCTACTGTTGTTTTTGGGGAGGGGGGTTTTCTTCCCTCCCAAGTCCCTCCCACTTTTCTCTCTCACAGAGACAGACAAACAAAATGTTTTCAGAGTAAAATGTCCAGCATTTTTGTATTTGGAAGTTGTCAATCATAATCTTTTGTTTGGCTATAGATGTTAAACCTATTTTGAGATATCAAGCTAATTCATGTTTTGCCAAATTAAAAAGATGCACCTTAATGCTTTTGTAGATCTGTAAATGCACATTTATGTTTTTGATCTTACTCTCTTTGGTTGGGATGGATGTTTAAGGAGCGTGGTATGTCAAGAACATCAGCTGCTGGTGGTAGCATGGACACAAGCCAGCTGCAATCTGAACAAACTGGCACCAGGGGTCTGTCTGACAGAGCACAAAATATTTTTGGGCTTCCATCAGCAGTTTCCTTGGGGTCAATGAATCCTCCTGTAAGTTGGAGTCCTCTTCTTACCCAACCTCTATCTTCATTCTATAACCTGAATTCTTTGGCCTGCATATCTTATTGAAGTTTTAAATATCAGGCTCTAATTTTCTGGGTCCTTGTAGGTAATTCCTGACTCTCTGACAACATTGTCCCAATATCTGAGCCATATGAGGCGAGAATTTGATGCCATTGGTCGGTGTCTCCTTTTTGCGAAATTCTGTTGGTTAATAAATGTTGTTTTTTCAATGAGGCTGACTTGGTCATTGGATTGCGATCCTTTTCATTGACAGGCAGAGTCGGGGAAAACAATGCACAAGCAGATGCTGCACGCAGGACTGAGCAAATAGATTCTAATTCCATGTCACAATCAGGAACTGGACAAGAAAGGCTTCCGACACCTGCATCCTTGGCAGAAGTGATTCGGTCTAGTAGACAATTACTCACCGAACAAGTTGCAGAATGCTTACTTGTGTGTTATTTAACATCATTTTATCTACAAAATGTGCTTCAGTCTTCCATTATTTTTTGGCTAGCCAATTGTATACTCTGTTTTTCACCAGTGAAGTTTAGTTGCTTGTGCCCATAGGAATTGGTCATCTTCTTATTATGTTTCTTTGTTTTGTTTAATTTATAGAATTTGATTCTTTTGACCTTGAAATATTACAACATTTATCTTTCTTTTATTCATTGCCAGAACTAGAACTTGAATACATTGGATCCCCTTCCCTGTTTGTTTTGTATGTTGGCAGCAACTTGCCATGCAACTAGAGAATCAAGCAGATATTACTGATCCTGCAGTGCGACACACCACTCAGTCTAGTGCATTGAGAACTGGAGTCCAACTTCATAATTTAGGTGCTCTTCTACTTGAACTTGGACGTACAATCATGACATTACGACTAGGTCAAGCACCGGTAAGATTATATCTAATTTCTGATTTACAGCATCCTTTAATGTGTGGCATCTTCTGAGCTGTATGTGTTGCTTTGGTTTGAATATCTACAGTCTGAAGCCATTGTTAATGCTGGCCCTGCAATTTTTATCAATCAATCTGGTCCTAATCCTCTAATGGTTCAGGTCATAATCTTGACATCCTTATGAATTCTTTTTATCTGTTGTTTTTCCCCTTTTCATTTTGCTTTAAATCATGTTTTCTGCTGATCACTCCTATGCATGCAGCCCCTTCCTTTTCAACCGGGGACTAGCTTTGGTGCTATCCCTGTGGGATCCAGGCAACCAGGATCTGGTTTGGCTAATAGTACTGGTACTGGCACTGGGATTCTTCCAAGGCGAATTGATATACAAATACGAAGAGGTTATCTTCAAATTTGATGCCTTGAATTATTAATATGTATGGTTTCTTTGATGTGTGAACCTACTTATCAACTTATTTTCTTCTAACCAAAGGTTCATCAACTGCTACTCCCAACAATCGTGAGGACCGTGGTCAGACACAGCAGACTGCTGGGCTGAGAAACCCACCAACCATTTCTGGTGGTGAAAATCCTAGTAATCAAACAACTTCAAGGGTCTCAGAGGGATCATCTTTTGCTGGGGAGGCTGTACGAGTGGTGCCTCTTAGAACCGTGGTTGCAGCCGTTCCTGGCACATTTGGCCGCCTTCCTTCTGATTCGTCTGGTAATTCTATAGGTCTGTACTATCCTGTTCTCGGAAGATTTCAACACGTAGCTTCTGGGCATGGGAATGGTGGACAAGGATCTCAAGCATCTGGCGAGCATCATGCTGCTGGGGTCCAGACTGACCAGCCGCCAACCCTTGAACCTGCTGTACACCGGCAAAACACCGAACAACGCACAAGAGATGGTAATGTGACAATATTGCAGATCAATGAAGTTACGAGGATTACTTGGTTCATGAAAAGTTGCAAGTTTCTAGTTGTGGGCATCTCTTCCAGTGCAAGCTCAGGAGGCTTGAAGGGAGATGTTATGGTTCGACTTATGTTTACATGTGTATCGGTCGGTGGTTTTACTTGTGGTGCAGCTAATGGTGGTTGATATCTTTGTCAATGCCTTATGGCTTATGCATATTGTGTTATTTGTTTTGCCCCAACATTCTAATTGTCCCTATCCTGCATGAGGGAGGGATGGCGACTTCCACATATATTGTTCTTTCTAGAATGCATGCCATGCTTACTATTACAGAGCACACACACCCTTCTTTGATGATTCTGATCCACACTTATGGAGATTCCAATTTGACGGCAAAACTTACCTGCACCATCCTGATCCTCACCCTAAAAAAATGAGGAAAATAATGTGTAATTTTGTATTTTCATTTTTCAAAAGTTTCCTGGATTTTCTTCCATGCTTTAGCCTGTAAAGATTTGATTGAGACCTTTGGGAATATGTTGTAACAGGCTTGCATGGAAACGACTTCTCCAGCTCACAGTAGCATATAGAAATTCTATTCTATTGAAGTTAACATTGTGCATAATAGTCAAAGTTTTGATGGTTGCTTGCTGTATCTTGCCTTAATAGTTGATAATATGGCTCCATGACAAGAAATGAGCTTATTCAACTGTTCTTTGTTGGTTGACCAACCTTTCTTTCTTCCAGGATCACTGCCACCAAATTCAAGACAAGAGCCTTCTATTTCTCGCAGTATAAGTATCAACATTCTGTCAGCTAGTGGGTCCCAAAACAACCTGGATTCTGAGCAACCTATCCCCAGCGGTATTATGCAGCTCCTGAGGACCATCTTACCTGGCGATGTCCACATGGAGGATGCCAGCTCACGATTAACAACTACTAGTTCTGTCCTTGAGACTGCAGAACCATCTACTGCTACTGCCGAAGCGGAAGCGGAAGCGGAACCAAGAGCTACTGATGAGGGGATATTTTTGTCTAATCTGCTTCGTGAGATCATGCCCCTCATATCTCAAAGTGGTGGCGCAGAACCCAATGACATACCTCCAGTAGAAGCACGCAGCTCTGGGCATCAGAGGCCTCAAGATTCTTCAACCAATGTAAGTAGCTTTTTCAGTTGCTCTTTTAATGGATCTTTGTATTTCATGCTACTTTTATTCTGGATTTCTTACTCTAGCCAATCAAATGGCTCATGAAGGCTTTGGCATGATGTTGTAAATATGTTGAGCTAAATTGTCATGTGCATAGAAACATGCACAACCACAAGGCTAACCGGTGGCATGTTTGCAGGCCGAAAACTCTGGTGTTGGAACATCTCATCGCTATAGTGATACTGAACCAAGCCCACCAAATTCAAAACGCCAAAAGGTATTAGCATGTTAAAGGAATTTCATTTCATTTCTTTTCTGTGAAACCATTTCATCTTTCTGCTGTATTAATATTAACTGCAATTATGATTTTCTGAGATGCCCTAATAACTTATCAATTTTACCCATTGACTATAGATTAGTCTCTGGTTATTTTTTTGTTTCCCTTTGTTACTTGCCTAGAAAGATAATTTTTGTGTATGATCATCCAGTATTTGATAAAAATGGGAGACAGTAAATTCTTGCGGGTAAGCCCTGGTTTGTTATATTTTTTTTAAATCTCCAATCAACCCCAGTGGATGGGCGGAACGTGTTGCACAAGATCTATGTATAATAAATAAGCACACAACACTAAGCATTGCAGAAAAGTTTTTGCCAAAGCTTTGTCAATTGCCACTTAAGCATATGGTATCTCTCTGTGTTTTCTATTGATAGCAAATGTTCTGCTGAAAATTTGCTTCGTTCTTAATAGTTCTTCAAAGTTCTTCTATAGTCAATGCTGAAACAAAAAGAATGGAATCAAATCTATTTTTTTTTCATATTGGAAACATTACTGTTATATATATATATATATTATTGATCTTACTTATTTACTGATGCAGACTGAGTGATTTATCTTATTATCTTTGGACAAAGGATTCAAGTGCTGAAGTTGTGATTATGATCTCAGACAGCTAAGAATAATGCGTTTCTTCTATAGGTGAATGGCGGTTGCTCTTATTTTTTCTATTCTGTGTATCATGACAATGATGGTTGGACATTTTCTCGAGTTAACTGTCAACTAGTTGAGATGGAATACTTAGTTTCCGTATTATACCATTACAGCATTGTATACTTTGGAGTCTTTATCTTCTATAGGCAAATTAGCTTCAACTGTTTTTCAATATCTCGTCACCATCTGTTTTGTTTTACTCAATTGCTCTGGTAAGTGGTTGCTGGGAAGGTTTTCTGATATGACATTATTATTGAGAAAGTATTTTATGCGCTCGTATATTTCTTCCCGTTGCTTTCATGAGACATTTATGGATCATCTTCATCTTCCCTTTGCATCCCAGATGCCGAAACTGCGATGTGTTGTCTGTTAGGGGCGGAAAATGGGTTGCTAGGGGGTTTTGAGCCTGTTAAATTTAGGTTCATTAAATATCTACCTGAAATGTGTATAAATTATTTTTGGTCATTTGGGTTTGGGTGATATTTGAAGTCAAAACGATATGAGTAGTGCCTTGCTCGACTCGAAACTTAACCCAAACCTGACTAAATAATCTTGAAAGTTTGAAAAATTACATTTATACCATGCATATATAAACAGAAAATTTAGGGTTTTTTTTTTTTTTTTCCATGCACGCTCTCCTCTTCAACCACTTCTTCTACCTTCCATGTTCTCTCCTTATCACGTGGTTTGCTGCACTGGAGGAAACAAGGCAAAACTTCATGTCAGAAATTAAAGGGTTGTCAAGTATTGAGAGAGAAGTTAACATTAACAAAACTATATATAGGATTTTGCTCTTATGTCAGTCTTCCTCACCCTGTGGATCCTTTTATTGAAAGATTTAATCTTACCATGGACTTTGCAGAAGCAGTAAGGTTTTGAGGGCGTTGCCAAAGGTCTTTTTGGATAGTATGGATCACTGTAGGCTGTAGCCATACTCGACAAAGTATTGTTTCACTAATAAATCAGTGCTTTGCTTTTTTTTCTTTTTCTTTTTATTTTTCTTTTTTAACTATTTTTTGGGTTTAGTCTTTTTAGTTTTATTTATCAACAATCAATTTTTTTATCTAGTTTTTCTTTTCAATTTTAATTTTTATTTGGGAATTGAGTTGAATAATTTTTTTCAATTTGTTTTTTCAATAATTAACCTGCTCATATGACTTGAAATTACCACAATAGGCTTCCTAAATAAAATAATAAAAAGAGGTCATTAATAAGCATCGACAACCAGCATTTCTAATGCATTGTTATATGAATATTTTGTTTATTTATCATATTCTGTATACAATTTTTTTTCTAAGAGAAACTACTCTTATAAAAACGAATAAACACATAAAAATTCTTATAAAAAGATTGTCTTAATTTGGATTTAATTATTTAAAGTTCTACTTTCCCTTCATGTTTAGCTTTTCTAATCTGTAATCACTCCGGCATTCTCCATCAGAAGTGATGTAATCACGGTCCATTATTTGTCTTCTTTTACCAGATACTGAAGCAAAACCATGAACTGTGAAGCTGATGATTGTGCAACTTAGAGCCATTAACTTGACACCTCACCTACTTTCCAATGAGTAAGAATCCCTCCAGTGAAATGTTAACACAATCAATTTATTTTTTATTCAACTTATTATCCTTTTCGTTTTCAATATAGTATTTTTACTGCCCAGATTTCCCCATCTCATTTGTGATTTGATGTAAAATGAGAGGCAAGCATGATGGACTCCCGAAAAAGAGAGAAAGCAATCCCACATCGGAAGCAAAGAAATAATATCACAACATGATAACCCTCATCCATCCACCTGCACGTCAGCTGAGCCACGTAACATAGGCTTGTAACCCGAGTGGGAGCTGTAAGGTGATGGAACGTTGATTCAGCGTAGAAGGTTGGGTTCGGATCAGCTCGATTCTGGCCTGCCCGCTTCAAGCCAGGAGTATATCCGAGGCATCCTAGTGAAGACATGGGTGTCATGGTTTCTAGAGTGGAGGGTACAGCGTGAGGCTGGTTTAACAGAGCAGCGATCACCTCCCTCTCCTGGCAGTGAAGGGATAACGGGTCGGTGCTATCGGATCCATATGGCTTGATGGGCTGGTCTAATTGGACTATCACTTTTTAATTTTGTTTTTTCTCTTAAATTTTTAAGTAAGCCCTTTTCTTTTAATTCAGAAACTTGTGTCTTGTGAAATTTAAGTGTGTTTGGTGCAACTTTGTGGGAGAAGTTAATTATTAAGAGGGTATTTAGTATTATTACTATCCAAGTAAATATATTTTTTTTATTTCAAAATACGCACTAAATAATTTTTAATTTCTATCTCACCAATAATTGTTAATAATTGAAGTATTTTTCTCACCTTTCATTAACATTAATAAATTATATAGTCTTGTAAATTAATTTTATGACCTTGTTGTACCAAATGTCATATTAAAGAAACTACCGTGCATTACTTAATTATTATTATCAGCAAGTTTTGCTTAACTTAATTAGTCTTATTGCATTCAAACCTCTTCGGCACGTTTGGAAGGAAAAGAGAGCAAACAAGAACGAAGATTTTAAAAAGGGAAAACGACAACATGCCTCATGCGGCTTAATGGATTTTATAAAGGAAACACACTAATTCATCATTTAATGGATCAAAGTGTGACACGTCAGTCCACCATTTGACGACCCTCTTTAGGCCACGTATCAAGCAACCAAAAAGATTCCTTTGTCAACAAAATCATAAACTAATGAAAGTGGCTCCATCTTTGGCTTTGACCATGTAA
>Ga0325414_1005895_pt1 | contig 12956 bp, 4 predicted proteins | sample PopdelMetagenome_8_FD_206183 | JGI IMG/M metagenome (GOLD analysis project Ga0325414, IMG submission 206183) | Populus deltoides microbial communities from Bellville, Georgia, United States - Leaf-PdKOR-R3 | ecosystem: Host-associated > Plants > Phyllosphere > Phylloplane/Leaf | place: USA... | reverse complement strand
AAAAGTGTATGTTACAATCTGTCACAATTTAATCCAACTCAATGAGAATATATATATATATATATATATATATATATATATATATATATATATTTGTTTCAAGTTTCTTAAACATCATTAAAAAAAAAATAGTTAACCCGAGTTTTAGTTAACTAAACTAAAATGAAAAATATTTTATTTTAATCCCTATATTTTTTAAATTTAATCAAATAAAAAAATTTTAAAATAATTTTATGAGATAAAATCTCAACTATAATTAAAATATCTAAATGATACCACACATATATTTAAAACATATAATATGCATACTTAAAACTTATCCATAATTTAAAATATGGTTTATATTGAGAAAAAATCATTAAATATAAGAAGACCACAATAAATTAAAATATTAAAATCAGAAAGTTTAGTGTCCCGAGAACAACAACTTTTAAACTTTTATGCTGTTATAAAGATATAATCATCAATTAATAAAGCAAATACATTTATACTTGATAATATAAATTAATGCTGACACTCGAACATGATCTAGTGGTTGACTTATAATAAAATATAAAATAATTTATTTAATGACCTCCATTAGTTTAAATTATGTCTTTGCATATAATTTTTAACTTGATATATTCCATTATTTTTTTATTTTATAACTTTTGTATTTATGTTTTTAAGTATAAATTAATAATGCGTGTGGTGTCATTTAGACCTTTTACTTGATTGTAGAAGATTTTATCTCATTAAATTATTAATAGAAGGTTCTATTTGATCAATTATCAAGAGTTTAAGGACTGGAAAAAAAACTTACTAGATGATTCAATATTGAAACAATAAAACCTAAAAAAACCCTGAATTCGTCCTGCACCGGCGGGGATAAATTGAAATTAACCCAACAAAATCTAAAATTGACGTATATAGTTCAAGAAAATTACTATAATTCGATGTACAGACTTTTAGTGACACTTATTTATTGACGCAACCAATTGTTCTCAATTCATATTTTTCGAAAGAGTAACATTAAGGGGTATTATTTATTCCTAAGTATATATTATAAAAAAAAAATCATTTCTTCCTAATTATTTGTGGATCGATCGTATAACATAGTAAATCTCCTATATGATTCGAATCCTGAAATATCATTAAGAATTAAATCAATAAAAAATCTGCAGTGTATAAAATAAATAAATGAAAACGCACAAAAGAATCAATGTTGCAGTTACATCAGCAAAAATCATGACATATATACACTCTTTACGTGCTGCGAATTGATGGCCAGATACAATTGCGATGGAAGAGTGAATTAGATGCATCATCATTCCATATTCATAAAACCATTAAAGTAGCTTTTAGAGATTAATTAAAGAAATGTTATATTCAAATTTCTCCATCGTAACTTTAATTGCTCTAAACTGATACAGAATAATATAAATTATTTTTTAAGACCTCACCTAACAGTTTAAGTTATTGAGTTAAGATGGTTCTTTAACATGATATCATAGTCTTGATAACTAAACGGTCACAAGTTTGAATCTCACTTTCTTCATTTATTTTATAAAAATTAAGCATAAGGTAATGTTGGTCTATACAAGTTTCAAGTTTAAAGAGTTTTCACTTGAGAAAGTATGTTAAATAATAATATAAATTATAAATAATAATGCAAGTATGCGATTGATGGGTTATTCCTGGTGGCTTGGCTACTAGAAGTTGCTATATGCGGTTATATTATATATAAAAATTATCAAATCAAATTATTATTATTATTATTTGGAATATGTTAGGTTGAAATTCCCTATCTATATGATCACAGTAGCACATGTTCCAGAATTCACATCACAATTAAAAACCCAAAAAAAAGAAAACCTATATAGTTAATATCATGCATGTAGGAGTATATATGTGTTTAGCCTTCCCGTATAGATCGAGGCTCAAGCATCTTTTCTCAGTACACTACATATATATCATGGAGAAAGAATCTTCAATTAGATCATATAAAGGAATATCCGATAATATATGCTCGATTCTATGATAACACCTCAATGGTTGATATATATGTATAATTTCTCAAACGTACATAATTAAATAATTAAGCAATTATAATTGCTTTCCCTGTAAATTGTTGATCTCCGAATTTTTCCTCACTGCCAATGATATTGTCAAATTAATTTTTATATATTGAATTATATTCATGTATTTGACCTGGTTAAGAACAGATAATTTATATCAAAATTAGGAAATTAGTTCATGAAAAAAAATCTTAATAATTTGATTCTTATTAATGAAAAAAGATATGTATATTTCCTTGAATTCAACTTGAAAAACTAAGAAAATCTAGATGACAGTACATTTCCATAACTGGAAATTTGAACAACAAACGAAGGGAAGTGTTTCATGATAAGTGATTATACATTCTGTACTATAATTTCTCAGTTTACTTTACGCAAAATTCTGGATTCTTTCATGAAAAGACTGAAACGGACGGTGTGCAAAGTCTGAAAATCCAAATTATCTTCGTACATTCTCTTTTTGTTAAGTGATCCATAAAATATGAACTCTACGTACGTACGTATAATATAAGGGAACAATGCATTGCCAACTTTTTTCTTTATTCTACCCAATGAGAAACGCAAACACCCAACTTTACAAAGTGAGTTGTGTCCACCATCAGCAGTAAGCATTGGACCTTGCGAATGACGATGGATACTTGACAGAAATCGATCCCTTGAAGTTCCAATTAAAAAACCAGTGAAAGTACAGTTAATTGCATGAATGATTGGATCATCAAAAATAAAATTCAATGATTTTCCACATTTTCATTGCGCATAAAACCCATAAAAGATAGTATAAAAATAGAGATAATTAAGCACTAATGTCCCACAAGCTCCAGACCATAGCTAGCATGTTAGTGGCAGATCAGTTCTAGACTAAGAATCGTCTTATGAGTGGAGTTAATTAAATAGTGTAGTTAGGCACATTGAGCATCTCTTCATATTAATTATCCACTTTGAATAAGAGTTGCTGGAAATGAACAGCTAGCTAAGCATACACAATATATAGGCTTTACCAATTAACTACTGTTCCAATGGATTGATGAAGATGAATGTTTCGCAATGCCGCGTAGATCGGCCGAGCATGTCGAACAACAAGCGTGGAGGGGCCACCACTGCCCACCACCACCATCTATTACTTTTCCCCCTCCATTGGCATCAGCATGCACCAAACTAAACTCTGTTTTGTTTAGCTCTAAACTCGTTTACCACCGAGGAAAACCAATGGGGATCCCACTTATCACAATCAAGCCTTCCCATTTGCTGCCACGTGGAGCCCACATCAACGGGATTTAGCTAATCAGTATATTCTACGAGATCCACCATAGGGCAAATGCAACACACGTGTGAGAGTGTGAGATTCTCACAGGCTTGAGACTCTCTATTATATTACATCATCACACTCTCACTATTTTGGATAGAAGCCTTCACACCCCAAGTGCCTATATATAGTGGCCTTGCTAGCCATTTTTACATAGGAAACACATACAAGCAACTAGAACTTGAAGTCTGGTGCTCCTGATCTCTTTTTCCTCCTCTCCTTCTCTTCTTCTCATTAATTACCAAACCTTAAGTTAGGATCCAACAAAAAAATGGAGGGGAAAGGTTATTCTGGAAGCTTTTTTCAAAGAAGCAAGCCTTACATAGCCATGATATCATTGCAATTTGGCTATGCTGGCATGAACATCATCACCAAGGTTTCTCTTAATCGAGGGATGAGTCATTATGTTCTAGTGGTGTATAGGCATGCCTTTGCTACTGCTGTTATTGCTCCTTTTGCCATTATTCTTGAGAGGTACACAAATATGGTAGCATGATTCAAGAGAGTGCTAGCTTTTATTAATCTTTATTGGTAGTGAACTTTATTAATCTTTTCTGGTTTTCTTTATTGGGTTCAGGAAAGTAAGACCAAAGATTACGCTTCCCATTTTCATGCAAATGTTTGTGCTGGGTCTTCTTGGGTTAGTATTTTCTCTTTGGCATGACATGGTTCTAAACTTTTGGAAGATATTGAAGCAAGGATGACAAGTAAATCTTAACTTCTTTCTTTTGTCTTTTCTTGGTCTAACAGGCCTGTGATTGATCAAAACTTTTACTACGCTGGGTTGAAATTCACTTCTCCTACCTTTTCATGTGCCATGAGTAACATGCTGCCTGCAATGACATTTGTCATGGCAGTTCTTTGCAGGTACTATAATCAACACTCTGATAACTCTGTATATCTCTTCTCTTCGTTGCTTTATCATGAGTGACTAACTGATGTACTTGTTTGGTGGGGCTTGTACCAAAAATATATATACAGGATGGAGATAGTGGACATAAAGAAAGTTAGATGCCAAGCAAAGGTGATTGGAACTATAGTAACTGTGGCTGGAGCCATGTTGATGACATTGTACAAAGGTAACGTCATCAATTTGATCTGGTCTGAGCATGTCCACACCCATTCATCTTCTGTTCCTGAAACTTCTAACAAGGATTGGATTAAGGGTTCCATTCTTCTCATCATTGCTACATTTGCTTGGGCTTCATTCTTCATTCTTCAGGTAAATAATAGAATGACTAGTATAACTTTAGTTGTGGATTTGAAAAAAAGGAGTTCGAGCACTTGACTTTTTGCTACTACTTATTTTACAGACAGTGACACTTACGCGGTACTCAGCTCACCTTTCACTTACAGCAATCGTGTGCTTTTTGGGCACACTACAGTCCATAGCTGTCACCTTTGTGATGGAACACAAGCCTTCTGCTTGGACCATTGGCTGGGACATGAATCTTCTTGCTGCTGCCTATGCTGTGAGTCTCTCTCTCTCTCTCTACAAACTCAAAGGTTCAAATATGTATTAGCAATAGTAAAGGGACTAATAAGTGTAATTTTCATGTACAGGGAATTGTGTCATCAAGCATTTCATACTATGTTCAAGGACTTGTCATGCAAAAAACAGGGCCTGTCTTCGTTACTGCTTTCAGCCCTTTGATGATGATCATAGTTGCAATCATGGGCTCTTTCATTTTGGCTGAGAATATTTATGTTGGAGGGTAATTTCTTACGTCCTCCACAAAAAAAAAAAAAAATTGTCTACCTTTTTTACATTTGGATTTACTACACTGATTAATAATTTCTTTTTGGATTTACAGTGTTCTTGGTGCTATATTAATTGTAGCTGGACTCTATGCTGTTCTATGGGGCAAGCACAAGGAACAAAAAGAAAAAGAAGCTGAAATTATCCCGGGACCAATTAAAGAAAATGGAGAGAATGGTGACACAACAGGAATGATCCAGGACATTGAAGCTAACAATTGCACCGAGAAGCAAAGGAATCAAGCTAACAATGTTACTGTGCCGTCCGTGGCTATTACTGTTCCAACTTCACAGGCTCCCATGATAGCAAGGGAAGCACCAAGAGCATAATTAGCTTAGGAGAGAAATGATAAAGACAGAAATAATAGAGGGTTGGCCATGGAAGCTTGGAAGGGAAAGGAAAATAAGCTTCTTTTTTATTTTTTGTAATTCCAACCTTACTATTTTTACCCTTTTTTTGCCTTTGTTTTTTACTTTTTTGCTTTGTGGGAGATAAAATTATGGGACTCACAATCTTCCATGTGTAACTGTGAGCTGATATTCTGTTGATGAAAAGCTAATGAGAGAATGCAGAATCTTCCTTTTTGGATTTTATAATTATCGTGTGTCCTGCCTAAACTCCAAATCGATTTAAAACTCCTGGAAATTTTGTTCCACATGTAATAGAATTGACGATGACGTCCGAGGCAGATTCCACTCACTAGTGTGCATGTGGCTGACTTTTTTCTTGCAGTTTCCATCATGTATGAATAGGGTGGGAATCTGACATGCCATTCAATGTTGAAGTATCCGTTCCTAACAATTCACTTTCACCATTGCATGATATTCGTTTCTTTGATCACTCTTGCTCCCACTGGCATTGACAAATCAAGTATATAGTGATGGAAACACACATCTATCTTATTCCTTTGAAACTTCATTCTGTGTGTTGAGGATCATATATAGTTGATTACAAATCAAGTAATCCTGTTGCTTATATGTACGTGGCATTGTTAATTTCTCTGCCTGCATTGATTTGGTGAAATCATATATATGTATATGGTATGATTAAAATTAAGAAAAAAAAAATATGTTTCAACAAAAGAGGGACTGCCAAGTTTACTAGCCTGACATGACAAAAATGGTTCAAGCACCACCATAAAAGCCAGACATGTCTGCAGATGATATCCTTGGCCATATGGAGCTAGTTTTGTTACCTAGGGAACAATTTCCAGCTCTGCTGTACGATTGTCTATTGGCCTCATTTACAAATTTTAGCTGCAATCAATCTCCATTGCAGCTGTAGTTCAAAAAAATCTCCTTCAACTGGTATGATGTGAAAATAATCATCCAAGCAAAAAATATTGAAATAGATTAATGAAAAGGCAGATAAAAATTCCAGGGAAAAAAATACTAAAATATTTAAGCGATTATCATTGAACAAAAATGATAGTGATCATATGACCAAGAAAGAGGAAATCTTATATAGATTCCTTTTCATCCAAGTAACAGATAGTACAGCTATCGTTGAGCATCAGTTGCCAAATTAAAGTTTCCAGGATAATTAAGAAAAGTAATAGAATAAATTGTTTCCTCACACTTTTTGTATATATCTAATGAAAAATAGCCCAGATGGAATGAAATGGTAGAAACGAATATTTTGTGCTGATTAGCTCTTCAAAAATTAATTAAATGTCTTAAGATTTAAAAAAGGGCAAAGAACATAATTGTCCCTCATCTATCAAGTGATTCTCAAGTGGGCCTCCAAACGAAACAAATTCCCAATTGAACCCCCCTATAAAACATCTCCCAATTAACCTCCATCAACATTTATGGGAGGAAAAATGTTAAGACAAAGGGTTAATTTAATAGGGTCATGTCCAATAAATGGGCCGGGGGACCCAATTTGGAATTATTTTTTGTTTGGGGACTCAAATTGGGTTATATGTGTTGTGTCCTTTGCCCAAATAAGATTATTCATTCTTGCACACCTTCAATATGATTGTCATTAATTCTTGTTAATTTAATCCGGGATATGTATTTTTACTCGAAATTCATTTATCTTCCAATGGATAACTCGGGAGAGAATATAATGTCGAAATTTTGCTCAAAATGATCAGACACAAAGTGATGCAGACAATGACTTGATATAATCCAGTGAACATAGCATCAAAATATGTTTGCATTTTCGAACCAGACATACCAATACTACGTGCAAATGTTCTGATTCCTAGTTCCTAGTTTCTATTTAGAGTACCATTGAGTGCTAAAGTTGTTGTGCTCTCACTTGTTAGGATAATATCACCACCTCTTCATATTCCACTTTGATCATCTCCTCCGTGACTTCAGATATATATATATATTCGAATAAAAACCATCCATCACCTCTTACAATCTCGAGTTGTTGCCGTCCTAAGATTGATGTAATGCATACCAGGTTGATTGTCATATACTAGGCTAGCTCATGTCCTCTAGCATTTGCTATAAACCTGTGGAATAATATTGAAAAGTTGCATTTTGCATTATTTAATTGGAATCTCACATTGAGATTTTCATGTTTTTTTTTAACCAATGAGACAAAACGGTACTTCATATTCAAAGGGAGTTTTAATTAGAAACTATAAAGAAAATTAAGATAAATTGAGATACCAAGGTCAAGTTTTTCCTATTTTTTAAAATCTCCAAAAGGGTTAAAAAGCCACTAATTGTTGGTTTCTCCATTAGAAATTAAGCTGAGTGGAAGATTAGGTATCAATGGATGATCAAGGACAGAAAATCTTGAGCTTAATCTAGACTTTCTCCGTTAGAAATTAAGCTGAGTGGAAGATTAGGTATCAATGGATGATAAAGGACAGAAAGTTTTTGAGCTTAATCTGGACACTCCTTAGCAATAGGGTTCATAGCCTTTCACAAGTAAATTCCGATAACATGCCAAAATCCACCAAGGAAAGAAAGAGATTAGTAGTAGTGTTGCGAGATTGAAATATTATAAGAACATCGGTCTCCATGCGTCCAAGTGGATGTATTATTGTGCTAGTTTTTTCTTTTCCTGTAAAAATTCTTAGTCATGATTTCACTTACAAATAGCCCGGAAGGTGGACTAATGACAAGAGAGAGTAAAATTCTTCTCCTTTTGGGCTATTTTTTTATAAGAAATCCGTCTTGTATACGGTTTCATTCATATAACTAAATTCAAGATTTTGTCTGGACATTGATTTCATTTTGCCATGATTTATCGTCATTAAAGTAAAATCACATTACTTTCAGCAAACTGCGTTGTGATGATCTCTATTCCGTCGGCCTCGTTATTTCTCACATAGACGGCCTGGAATTAAGAAAAAAAAGAAAAAGTTAATTCAACTAGTTAAATTTTAGATTTATTTTTTAAAAATTATTAAATTTTAGGATGAAACTCAATTAGTTAAATTTTAGATTTGTTTTTTTAAAAATTACTAATTCAAATTTTATAAATTTCAGACTATTAAAAACTTACATGATTGTTAACTTTAAGATCTGTATAATTAATTAAGATACATGCTGTTCCAGCCATCTACATTAATAAAAAAAAAAAATTATTTGATTAGGACGTGTGTTAGTAACTAACGAAGTTATCATTGTCAAGCAAGGCTGCTTAATTCGACAGTAATATATGATTATTTTTTAATTATTTATTTATTTTGATTGTTAACAGAAGCAATTATTTTCCAAATTGGATAATGACTACAGCTGTGATATATACCACTTGAAAATTGTTGTGTTGCATGGAAATCACTAGCACTGAAAATGATTATGCAACATCGATTCTCCACATAATTTTTGTTGCCTCCATCTGCCCTTTTTGTTTTGTTTCTAAGCACTCTTCGAAGTCCCTTTGTCCTCTAGCAAGGGGACACTCAACAAGGCCCAAAATCAATCTTATATTAAAATATCAATCCCCACTAAGTTTTATTGTATATTTTTCTTCAGTGCAATAACTCCCATATAATGGTTTCTGCCATCACCAAAGTGTGACTGAGATCTTGATCCCGAGATTAATTTATTTTGCAGACTCGCCACTAAATATTCAAGATTGAGAGAGGAGTGCTTGAGCATCCAATATTAATATATTTATGCTCCAACTCATCTTGTCAATCACAAAATAATTAGGCATCCATCAAAAAGGAAAAAAAAAGAAGAAGAAGAAGAGCTACTTAGGGATCCATGATAAAACATTTGTCATAAAATTGATTCAAGTTTTTGATTTAATCAAGATTTTGAAGAATTACAGATAATATAAATAGAATCTATAAATTAATTTTTTTAATTTTTAATTAAATTATTTTTTTAATCAATTTTATAACAAAGTTTTAATTTAATCTAAAATTATTTCTAAACCAAATATATTTATAACTTTTTTCATGAGGCAAATTTTAATTGATATTTATAACAAAGATCTACGTCGATATATTTAGAAGGAAAACGGTCTCGGACGAAGTAAAAATCATACAAAAATAAAAAAATAAAAGCCGGACTAGGTTGAGCCAGTTGACAGGAAAGGAAGCCTAAATGAGATCAGAAGCTTTTAGCAGGCTTTAAGAGATTCAATTCGGCTCGGTCTAAAAAGGCTCGAAAGTATCTTGATATTTAGCCCATGCCAAGATCGAAATGGTAACGATTGTTCAATGGAGCTCGAGGACAAAAATCAGAATCCAATTTCCAAAGACTTGTCCTTGAAGTCTTCTTTGGAAAAAGAAGCCCAAAACTAAAATTCGGGATTGCCTCAAAGAAAAATCAGAATCCGAGTATTAACAGTAATTATAGAATTGTGAAGGAAGTTAAAGAAAGAAGATTAAAGATGTTTAGAAGTTACTGCTAGGATTAACTTGTAAAAAAAAATATCAATTACATAAAAAGTTAGCAAAAATAACAATTTAAAAAATCAAAATCAAAACTAAAATATAAAATAAATTTTATTTATGATTGAAAAGAAAAAATAATTAAAAAACGAACCAAAAAAATCAGATCAAAATTGAAATGAAAAATAAAAAAATTATTGAAGGGTGAAATTGAAAAGAAAAATTTATTTAACAAAAGGCTAAAAAAATCAAAAGAACGATGATCAAATTAAAAAATAACATTTGACAAATTGGGATTGAAAAATAAAATTAAAAACAAATAAAATTTCTATAAATATCCAAGAACAAAAATTAAAAATCAAAATAATGAAGAATGAAATTGAAATATTAACAACAAATATATTTTAATTTTATAATATTAGTATAGGAGATTCAAAGTTTTATCAATGTTTTATTGTCTTTAATTTTTTTATGCAATAATTTTGAATTATATATACTATGAAATATATAAATAAATGACTCAATTGGGTGCTAGGTCCTGCAGCACGACACAAATTAGCTTTGAGTCCGGCACTGTCACGAATTCAATTTGGTATTGGGTCCTGCCCGGTGCAGATCCATGTGAGTATTAACTATCATTAGAATTGTGAAGGAAGTTAAAGAAAGAAGATTAAAGATGTTTCGAAGTTACTGCTATGATTAACTTGGAAAAAAGAATATCAATAATATAAAAAGATAAAAAAAATAATTTAAAAAAACAAAATTAAAAAATATAAATATAAAATAAATTTTATTTATGATTGAAAGGAAAAAATAATTAAAAAAATAAAAAAATCAAAAGAATAAAGATCAAAATTAAAATAAAAAATAAAAAAATTATTAAAGGGTGAAATTGAAAAGAAAAATTTATTTAACAAAAAGCCCAAAAAATCAAAAAAATAAGAACCAAATTAAAACAAAATAATATTTGGCAAATTGGGATTGGAGGGTGAAATTAAAAACAAATAAAATTTTTATAAATATCCAAGAATAAAAATTAAAAATCAGAATAATGAGAAATAAAATTGAAATACTAACAACAAAGAGGAATAAGCTATAATTTTCAAGGGAGAAAGAGAAAATAAAAATAAAAAAAATAAAGAAAGATCAACTTGCAACAAACCGGACCGTCGCCGCCTACATACATTACACATACAATCAGTAAAAGGATGCGGGGAAACACATTTTTTAAGGTTTCAAACTACATCGTGAAAACATATTTTTCAACACTGGCCATTTTACCGTGTATTTAAAAAGAGAAAATACTTATTTGTGTCTAATCAATTTAGTAATAACTAATGAATCATATAAAAAGATCTAAACGTTTCTAATAGCTAGAGCAATGATTTTTTTATGATGACAAGATAAAAATCATCATTTTATCACTCCAATGAGCAATTTTCATGACGAGTCTATATCTACAGTGTTTTTACAACTATTATTAGCTCTTGTTAATATAAAAATAATGTACAAAGTCTAATAAATATTGAATATTGAATCCAACCACCTTAAATTGAATACAATTACAAAAAGAAGAAGTAAAGAGTGTTTATCAACAGTATCTAATGTGTATTAAGATATGAATCTAATGGTTTTCTCTTCACTATTATAATTGTTCAAGCTTCAGATTAATTCTAAGTCATTTCAATCAAAGGCCATGGATACAAGTCAAGGGAAAGTATGGTGAGGAGAAGTTGGTGGTTGAGCATGAACTAGGTCAATTGGCTGTATAAATTTCATCATTTCTGCCCAAACAATGTTAAATATCTACACCTTGATGTAAGGTAATGGCGCTGATCGCACCCTTGAGAGCCCCACACGGAGTGGCTGAATTTATTTCAAAGTCCATGGTCTCCACCTTTGTTCTTGACCATAAATTGATTTTTCATTTGATTTGATGATCGAGCTAGTAGGCTTATTAATTTTATATATTTTTCTTTTATGATTAATTGAAATAATACTTTATGATTAATTGAAATGAGTAAAAAATAAATAAAATTACTAGAACAACTCAAACCTTTCATTTAAAATAAACAACGCTTTCTATCAATACAAATTTATTTTCTTCACCCACCAAGTCTTGAGAGGCTCTTCCTTGTCATTTTTTTTTAATTAAATTGAAAAATATGGTATCATAAATTTTAATTAGATCTTGCCATGTGTTTTGACTATCTCGAAAAGTCACCATATGAATATTAAGTAAATTTAATTATTTTAATTAATATTCTACCTAAAACTTTATTTTATAATATAATTTATTGACCTAGTCTTTTTCTCTGTTACGCGGTTGTTCATTCCGAGTTTTTTTTTATCTTCCTTTTTTAACAAGAAATGTTAAGAAAAAAACCGAGTAAGGCAAGTGAAAAAAAAAAAAACCAACCATAAATTAAATAAATAAAACACGAGAGGGGACCGAAGTTTACACATAATAACGCTTGCAAAAGGAATTTTTTTTTGTTTAAGATTGTATTTTTAATATTTTTAAATTATTTTAATATATTATATCAAAAATAAAATTTTAAAAATAAAAAAATAATTCTTTTTAAAAATCACAATCACAACAACCATCAATCAAAATTTACTCAAATCACTTGAGATGTAATTATAATTGCAACTCTGATTGAAAAGAAGAGTAAGTGATGCTATTGCGGTGGTCAAGCCGTCATGTCATACACTTTTGAAATTACTATTATTATTTTATGCACCGACCAGGGTAATATTTAGCATTCTTTTCTCATATATTAGTATTTACACCCTCGATAAATAGGGTTGGAGGTGATGTTATTTGATCCAGGAAAAGATGAATATACTTCAGAATTGACAAAAACAACTCTTTTAATTCAATAGAAAATATCTCGTACATATATAAGATAGTTTTGATTTTCCAAGTTCAAATTCCTATAACACCATATTTTCTTTATATTATATTAGTGTAAATCCATATATTAGAATTATGTATGTGTAAGCACACTTAAATCCTATTTG
>Ga0325414_1005889_pt1 | contig 12962 bp, 7 predicted proteins | sample PopdelMetagenome_8_FD_206183 | JGI IMG/M metagenome (GOLD analysis project Ga0325414, IMG submission 206183) | Populus deltoides microbial communities from Bellville, Georgia, United States - Leaf-PdKOR-R3 | ecosystem: Host-associated > Plants > Phyllosphere > Phylloplane/Leaf | place: USA... | reverse complement strand
TATATATATATATATATAATTCAAAAAATTAAGTGTTAATTAACTAATTAGTAAAATCAATAATTTGATTTGGCTTGGTTTAATTCGAAAAAGAAAAGATGCTAATTCGTGAACTCGTGGTCCTAGTTACTGTTAATTTGAAGCATGCAAATAAACATCTCGTTTTCAGCCTGCGGACGGCATATGGGCAGTGGGGGGCCACAAAAAGAATCAAATGAAGTATATATTCCATGTGTAAACTGGGTTTTGACTCGTAGAAAAATTATGAAAAAAATTAAAATAAATATGTTTTTGAAATGAGAAAATAAATTTTGAGAGTTATAATAGGAATGAGAAATAAAAGTGAAGAAATAAATGCCTGAAAATATACCGGTGTAAATCCTTATTAAAAATTAGTAATGTTACTGTGAAACAGTAGCAAATCTATAAATAAAATATATAATGAAGTTAATAAAAAAACATATTTTTGAATAAAAAATAATCTCAAGTGCTTACTAAAATAAATAAATTTGATTCTAGAAATGATTGGATGAGAAAATTTAGATTTTAATGTTAATTAAATTATTCAATAACCAGTTTTATATTATCAAGTATAACTTTAAAATTAATCATTAAATTCTACAAGGAATCTCTTGATATATTAATTTATCTCAAATTAAAAATTTAGAATAATCAAAGTTTGAAAAGTCCTCTTAGATCTTAATTAATTTTATTCAAGAATCTCTTATATATATATATATTTAAACCAGAAAATTAAGGAGATTGCCGACTCCTAGAGGCCATTATTGCGACCATTGTTTTTTCTTTCTTTCATGGATTCCATGTATAGATGTGTTTTAAATTTCATATATTAAAATTAATTTTACGGTAATTTTAATTTAAATACATATTTTTTTAAAATTATAATTAAAAAATTATTTAAAAGTGTAGTAATGATTATTTTTTAAGATACTTTTTATTTCAGAAAAGCATTAAAATACAAGTTTTTTTTTATTTTTTTAAAATATTTTTTATATAAAACATTGAAATAATATAAAAACACAAAAAAAAATTAACTTAAAATAAATAAAATAAATTTTCAAAAAAAGTTAAAAAAAAAAAAAAAACTCGTGCAAAGAAAGAGAAAGACTGAATCGTTGTCCCACGAGTGCCGACGCAGTGTTTAAAAAACGCGTAAAGGATATAATAATATCTTTTTAGTAGTTTAGAGACTTTTGACCACCGCAAGTCAAAATCAACTCATCAATCAAATCATATTATTAATCTTGAATAGAAGAAAAAAACAAATCATTTTCGTTTAGATTCTTATAATATATAAGTTATTCATTAATTTTTTTAGCAAATTATGATTTAAAATTAAAAATTATAGTTAAAAGTTGTGCTGAGTGTTCCTGTCACTGTCACTGTCGGGGCTCCTTACTTACATCCATTAGAAGACACAGCTTTAACTATGATCAACGCTTTCTTTATTTCTCCATCTCTCTCCGTCGAGACACTACTGGTCCCTATCCAAGCAAGCAGAGCACTGAGCTAACCACGGCTGAAGAAGAAGAAGAAGAAGAAGAAGATGGGGGGTGCTTGTAATTTGGCAAGTAGTCCACAACTGCTCCTGCAAGCATCCATCATTTGTTCCATCACTCTCATTTCCTTTGGACTTGCAGCTTCTGCTTCAGCTAAGCTCCACTCCCAAGAAGGTAATGTAATGTAATCAATACAGCAACAATATCTTCATTCCCTGACTGGATCTCCAAGAAACACAGCATCTCATTCTTCTATCTTCTCTTTCCTTGGATATGAAAGAAAAATGCCCATGTACAAATTAAGGGGTGTGTGTTTTGCATTGCAGTTAGGGTATTAAGAGAAATAGGGAAGAAGCTGGGGAAGAAGGACTGGGATTTCAACAAGGATCCATGTAGTGGAGAAGGGAATTGGAGTATGTTGGGTGAGAGGAAAGGGTTCGAGAACAGTGTCACTTGTGACTGCTCTTTCAACAACAATTCCTCTTGCCACCTAGTAAGCATGTACTACTACTCTTCCCTCTACCAAATCCAGTGATCTGTGTGTGATTAGTTCAAGTAATGTTTTGCTTAATCTATTTCTTGGAAGGATGTCTTGGGCTATGTGTTCTAATATTTCTGTAGAAATATCTTGCAGAGCTTTAAAGTCTCAGAATCTATCGGGAATCATTCCACCGGAGTTTTCCAAGTTTCGCTACCTTAAACAACTGTGAGAAATAAATCAAACATTTCTGAAGTTTTCGTTATACTGAACTGCTGTTGTTGATTATGCACTCAATTGTCAAGCAGGGACCTTAGCCGCAATCTTTTCACTGGTGTTATACCTCCCCATTGGGGTACCTTGCGCTTAGAGGAGTTGTAAGGGCACCTACCACATCCTCTTCTCATCTCTTTTCTCAATTCAATGTAGATGGTTAACCTGAAGTTTCATACTTTCCTAACGAATCTATGCAGCTCTGTTATGGGGAATCGGTTGTCTGGGCCATTCCCGAAAGTCCTCACCAACATGACCACCCTCAGAAACCTGTATGTTGAGTTCTCTTTTCTTTGAGTCGGCAACCATCTATGATTTTTAGAGGCAGTGAATCATCTGTTGAGGGTTCATTGTTTACATGCTGTCACTTTGCCAGTCAAATCATTAAAGATAAGATTGGAAACATTTTAAAGAAGTTTTGTTAATTCTGGTTCTCTAATTGTAGTAAAAAGCATTTCATTTGTTATTGATTTGAGGCGGAGGCTGTCTGACTCTGACCACCTTGGCATGCCAAGAGGACAATGTGAACAGTTCATTTAATGAAAGTTGGCAGATTGACCTGTCCTTGGCTAGGCTTTAGAGGTTTTAAGTATGGATTTGAATCATTCAGACTGTTTCTTGTGAAGTGACATTAACACATCCATTCCTGTTACAGGAGTATTGAAGGAAATCATTTTTCAGGACCCATTCCACCTGAAATTGGAAGACTGATCAATTTAGAGAAACTGTAATGCCTTTTCTTCATCTCCATGCTTATTGATTCTAGATATTGTATCATATAATGTTACTAAAATTAACTTTAATGTCATTTATCTCCAGTGTTTTCTCCTCAAATGCATTGACAGGAAACTTGCCTGCAGAACTTGGCAAGTTGGTCAACTTGACAGATGTGTAAGTAGACTTTTTTTTCTCTCTTTTAATTGATTTCACAGGTCTATTAACCAAACAAACAGAGATTACTCGGCATTTTTTATGCCTTCATCTTTGGATTTGCCTCGGCTGGGTGGTTTGCCGCATCTGATATGCAATCAACTTCTATCTCCACAGGAAATATAGCTGATTTTGATGCCAGGATACTCATATTTAACATGTTGGGATTGTTTAGATCTTTCAATCTTCTATGCGGATAATTTAACCATGCATGGTGATCAAATTCAGTGGAAATTATGTTATTGGAATTCTTTTAAATATTGTTTTTCATATGTGTTCTTCATCATTTTATCTGAATTTTATGGTAAACAATACTACTTTCAGAACACTCTCTGAGTTTGTATTTCTTTGGCACCTTTTAGGAGGATAAATGATAATAATTTCTCAGGAAAGCTACCTACTTTCATCAGTAAATGGACAAAGGTTCAGAAACTGTGAGTTTCCAACATTTACCTCTTTATGCTCCGTTTTCCTTTTCTTTTCTTTTTTGATAATTGATGGATACTTTTGTTGTTAATATATTTATTACAGGCATATACAGGGTACCTCTCTTAAGGGGCCCATACCTTCTAGCATTGCTTCCTTGACCAAACTAAGTGATTTGTAAGCAATCAGAATATCTGCATTTTGTCTTTCATGTATATGTAATGTGTTTATTTACAGCATGTTTTCTGTTCAATGATGCTTGTAGGAGGATTAGTGACTTAACAGGAAGAGGGTCTCCCTTCCCACCACTGAGTTATATGGAATCCATGAAAACATTGTGAGTTGGAGCTCTAATCTTATGTGTTTTTCTGCTATAACTCTTATTCTTTGATTTGTATTTGACGTGGATAATATATACTTGACCAAAATTTTAAAAATGCAGGATATTGAGAAACTGCTTAATATATGGAGAGATCCCAGAATACGTTGGGCAGATGGAAAAACTGAAGCACTTGTAAGTGGTTCCATATAGAGGCTGTAATGATTTGCTTTCAAAACAATCTTTGTCAATATAGTTATCGCTCACTTTCTCAAGAAATTTTATTGAAAATTCCCAGAATGTTTTGGGTGTCACTAAAAAATATAAAATGAATCTCCATGATTCATGGACTATATTTGGAAAAGAGACAGATAGGCTTTTGCTATCTTAAAAATGATGAACATTTCTATAGAATTGGGGTTCTTGAGGTCTCGGTCCATCCAATGCAATTGAATGCCCTGATCATCCACAGTTGAACTTGGACAATCGTTCTTGTGTGGCATCTTATGGATCGTAAACTATCACCTCTCAAGCTTTGATACTGATGTTGCAAAACTATTTGGCAGTGAACTTGAATGTGTGCCTCTTCGAACCTTAATGATGTGCTTTCAAAAGTTAACATTTTCTGTATAAATCACGGGCACAAATGTTATCCTCGAAAACAATTTGATCATCTGTTTTTAAGCTTTCAGTCGGAAGTGCAATTATGAGCTATGGAAACACCCAATTTACTACATGACATATGCCTTGTGAAGAACCTGAAAACTGATATAAGCTGCACACATAGTTTCCTCTCATTTATTCAGTTGCCTCCCCCCTCTTTTCCGCTCTAAGTACTTTTATTTCATACCAATGTAGAGATGTCAGCTTCAATAACCTCAGAGGAGAAATTCCTTCGACATTTATCCATCTGGCAAGAATAGATTTCCTGTAAGTTGATGTGGTGTGTATATATATATATATTTATTTATTTCATATATTTCTTGGCTGTAAGCTTCTGAGTAGCCTAATATTTGTCATCTTTAATTTTTCTAGGTACTTGACAGGAAACAAGCTCACTGGGTCTATTCCTCTATGGCTTCTGGAAAGAAACAAGAATGTGTATGTCTAGTTCCTCCAGATTCATTTTCCAGCTTGAAGTTCTACTCCTACACAAAGTTCTATTCCAATCTTCCAGAACTTAATAGATGATAACGGTTTGAAGTTTTTCCATTGGTGTCTTCAGGGATCTTTCTTATAACAACTTCACCTGGCAAAGCTCAAGTCCAGATGAATGTGCACGAGGGAGCGTGTGAGTGATCATTAAAATGTCTCTCTCATTTTAGGAAAAAAACTCTTATTTAACAGTGAACCATTTCATTCACTTCTGCAGGAACATAGTGGAGAGCTTCTCTCCATCAACAATTAAATCGTAAGAATTTTGAAACCTTACTCAATTATTTGTTATAAGACGTTGAAGGATATTTTCCATTTCTCCTCCTCATCATTATTTAAGAATTTAACATCATGTGTCAGTATAATCACTTGAAGTTTCGTTTTCTCAAAATATGTTGCAGAAGTAAAGCCCATTCATGCCTGAAACAAAACTTTCCGTGTTCTGCTTCCCGAAATCAACGTGAGTAGCCTAAAAGACATTTTATTCCACAATGTCTATGGGAGAAGCCTACCTATCAGTTGATTTAACTAGTTTTCCATTTCTCTTCTTCTGTTTTTATTTTCTTTTGGTAAATATATCTCTATCTAAATCCTTTTTTATATTGTCAATATTTGTCAGAACACTATTCCTTGCATATTAACTGTGGAGGTAATGAGATAACTGTCGATGGCAACACCACTTACCAAGATGATAAAGAACCAAGGGGTGCTTCTATGTTTTACTCCCATCCAAGCCAAGAATGGGCGTTTAGTAGCACCGGCAACTTCATGGACGATAACAGTGAGGCAGACGCCTATACTAAAACCAACAAGTCTGCTATATCCAATGTCTCTGCTACCATTGCACAACTATACACAACAGCGCGTGTTTCTCCCCTTTCTCTGACTTACTACGGACTTTGCCTCATGAATGGGAATTACACAGTAAAACTTCACTTTGCTGAGATTATTTTCACAAATGACAGTTCATTAACTAGTCTTGGGAAGCGTATATTTGATGTTTACATCCAGGTAACTAAACTTTTGTACACGATCCTAAAGAAATGAGTATGCCTGAATTTTATATCCATACTTGTTAACTAATTATTACTTGTGCCAAATCTGTGAATATAGGGAAAGTTGGTTCTGAAAGATTTTAATATTGAAGATGAGGCTGGAGGTGTTGCCATACCCCTTGTAAAGACATTCATTGCAGCGGTAACACATCATACATTAAAGATCCGCTTGTATTGGGCTGGAAGAGGGACAACAGGCATACCACTTAGAGGAATTTATGGTCCTCTAATATCAGCTATATCGGTAGACCCGAGTAAGTTAGATTCAAAGTTCATCTTCACTTTAAATGTCATTGCACTTGAAAGTTGACAGCTTAAACTTAAAAAAAAAGTTTTGAAGCTGTAATGGAAAGTTTGGCTGGGCCACTGTATGAATCATTTCCCATAAAAGTGAAATTTGTTTCTGGTAATGTCTTCCAATGAGGTCCACTCTGGTCAGGTAGCTAACACATATTTGATGTCCTTCCATCTCTGTCCCCGTCATTTGTTGCATCTGAAAAATGTATACGAACACATGGCATAAGGATCTATGTTACTTGTAATTGCACGTTGACAATTGTATTCAGCAAGGTTTGCTAAAAATGCTGAACAGATATTGGTTTTAGAGAGGCTAGGGGATGAAATATAATGACTTATGAATGTCCCAAGCCATAGGACCGATTCCTAAAATCAGGACTGAAGTACTTTTACTACTACTACTGATACCTTATGATAAAAACTTTTCAACTGTGCTTTAAACCATCCAATTAACTGATATGTTTGTAACTAGTGAGTTACATTCTTTAGATTTATTCTTTTACTCATTACTATAAATTGACCCATTGATAGCAGTTTCTCTACTTACACAGACTTTAAACCACCTTCAAATGGTAGCAAAAGGAATGTAGTAATCATAGTGACTGGAGCAGTAGCTGGAGCAATTTTCCTTGCCTTTCTGGTACTAGGTGTCATGTGGAGAAATGGCTGGCTTTGTGGCAAAGCCGCTGCAGATAAAGGTATAGGTATTTCTTTTGGGCTTCTTATAAAGGGGAACAAAATATATCAAGTTTTTTTGGAATCTTGGATTACCAAATTCAATCCTCAATTCTCATTGCATTTTCCTTTGAAGATTTTCTGTGATTTCCCTAAATGTTCTCCTTTAACATTTTCCTGTGAACTTAAAATACTCTGTTCGATATTCTCTTAAAGATACTCATAATAGAACTTTTTCTATGATCATTTAAATATTCTCTTTGACATCCAAAACTGTGGTCTGACAGAGCTTAAAGGCCTAGATCTGCAAACAGGACTATTCACGCTAAGACAGATGAAAGCTGCCACCAATAACTTCGATGCGGAAAACAAAGTTGGGGAGGGTGGTTTTGGTTCTGTTTACAAGGTAACTGCATGGTTGATAGTTTCTTTAATCTGTCCTAAATATGTTCTACAAGTTGGCGGTAGAAAAACAACTACAAGAATTGGTCAAATGTTCTCCATAAATTTTTGGATTCTTTCTAGTTTTAGATGTAGGGCAGCAAATAAAGAAAGCAATGCTTATTATTAACTGTTAGCCATAAGTTTGAGTGGGAACTTTTCATTATTGAATGCAGGGTTCACTATCAGATGGAACCGTGATTGCAGTCAAGCTACTCTCCTCAAAATCCAAGCAAGGAAATCGTGAATTTGTGAATGAGATAGGAATGATATCTGCACTGCAACATCCGAATCTTGTAAAGTTGTATGGATGTTGTGTTGAAGGAAACCAATTGATGATTGTATATGAGTACATGGAAAATAATTGCTTATCCCGTGCTCTTCTCGGTGAGTTGATTTCTTTCTTCTATCAGAAGCATTTTGAACGAAGGCATTTTGTTTGGGATTCAAAAATTGATTGTTTTTCTTTTCCCCATTATTTCAGGGAAGGAAGCAAAGTTCAGAATGAAACTGGACTGGCCTACCAGGCAGAAAATTTGCCTGGGTGTAGCTAAAGGTTTGATGTACCTGCATGAAGAATCAATAATAAAAATTGTGCATAGAGATATCAAAACTAGCAATGTGTTGCTTGATAAGGAACTCAATGCCAAGATTTCTGATTTTGGTTTGGCAAAGCTAAATGAAGATGACAATACCCACATTAGTACTCGTATTGCTGGAACCATGTAAGTCTCCACCAGGACATTGTATATTTTCAAGAAAGAATCTTTATCTGTCATTTTGTATCTCACGTCTCCACCCTCTTTCAGTCAAATCTCTGGTTTCCTATAGATAGGCCTAAACCCATTTTTCATATGGTGGCAGACATAACTTTTTCCAGTAGACCGGTATCAAGGCTTTGAGCCTGCAACCTATTGCATTTTTTTTTAATGATCATAAGCCATAGCATTTACATCTCTTGATCTTTTATATTATCATATAATTAAATAGTGACTGTTTGAGAACAAAAACCAGGGATTGTGTAGCAAGCTGAACCACCTTTTTTATTTTTCAGTGGTTATATGGCTCCTGAGTATGCAATGCGTGGCTACTTGACCAACAAAGCAGATGTTTATAGCTTTGGAGTTGTTGCTTTGGAAATTGTCAGTGGCAAGAGCAACACAAACTACAGGCCAAAGGAGGAGTTTGTTTACCTTCTTGATTGGGTAGGTTTATACTCTTTTAAGTTTTCTGTTTCCTTTCTGTCAGAAAGTGATAATCCCTTGTTTGAAAACATCGCATACTAAACAAATCATTTTATAGGTTTCTAATCAATCTTTGCATGTCATAATGTTTCACATGAATTCTCAAATTATTCAACCTCATAAAAGACTGTTGTCTTATCAGCCAAGGAAGACCGATAACTTATATCTACATTTGTCGTTCTTTATTTCCGCTGAACTTCCTAAACTCATTTTACAATAATGAATACACTTGGATTTATCCGGGATTTTGTCAGGCCTATGTTTTGCAAGAGAGAGGAAGTCTTTTGGAGTTGGTCGATCCAGAATTGGGGTCAGAGTATTCTTCAGAAGAGGCTATGGTGATGCTAAATGTCGCTCTCTTATGCACCAATGCATCCCCAACTCTTAGACCGACAATGTCTCAAGTTGTGAGCATGCTCGAAGGCCGAACTCCTGTTCAGGACCTTCTTTCTGATCCTGGGTTTTCAGCAATCAACACAAAATACAAGGCTATAAGAAACCACTTCTGGCAGAATCCAAGCCAAACCTATAGCATGTCTATAAATGAGTCGTACCGTACTGATTCCACAAGCTCAGGCGTAGAACCAGAAGATGCCGGCCGTCTTCTGAGAGTTAGTTCGGTAAAATCTAATACGTAAATGCTATATCATAAGCATTATCTTGAACTAAATTGCAGAGGTGGGAAAAGTCCCAGCGTATATTCTTTCTGTAACATAGCTAGTCTCATCTTTGAACGAATTCTCTTGAAGTTTGTTTCAACTGGTAAGCATTGCAAAGAGAAATTGAGTGGATGCTACTGACAGGAGTCGCAGGACCAGAGCATAGATGGAACATAGAATGATGCTATAATCCCAAAACGAGAGCCCGCCCGAGTGCTGTTAAACAGCTTCAAAGTTATTTAGGGTTTATGTAAATATTATCTTAAAATTAGATAGTTTTTTGGTTTTGAATATTTATTTGAGTTGTTATAAATTAAAAAATGTTTAATTATCTGGTTTCTAATGATAATTTACACAAACTACTAGTAAAAAATATTCTAAATTTTTTAGCAAAGAAAAATATTCTAAAAATTGTTATATCTTAGAGTGTTATATACTTTAATCACTATCACTGGAAATAAGAGATATAATATTTCATTTACAGGAAAACCTAAAAAACTTGTAAATAATAAAATATCAATTGTCCTTTAAATAATATAATATATATTATTTTAGACTAAATTTATAAATATATTTAATTAAGTTTTACTTGATTGCTTTTAAATATAGAATTATAACCTCTTATATTAATTATATTCTGGGCTTTAATTTCCGGATATCTAGAATAGACTCAACTCAACCATTCCAGGAATGCAACGTTCCCGACCCCCATGGCCATAGCAACAAGCTCCTCCTTGTAATTTTTCCCAGCAACACGAGGCAGGTAAAGAAGAAAAATGTCCTTCTATTTCCTTCTACGAGAAAAAAATCAGCTTGAAAAGAGGAGTTTTTTGTATATCATACCGTAGGCACTACTATAGTGTTCAATGCATTTTTCTTTACTCTTTGTGCCAACATGATAAGCCACTCCCGCCCAGTTCCCTAATTCGTACATTTCAATTCCCTATATACGGAACAACAGACATTGCAGTGAAGACTAAAACTTCCTTCTAAACATATAAAAAACGCTCAAAACACCTCTAGAAGCAGCATTTCTTCATCTGCATTCCAGTCAAGGGGGAAAAAGAGAGGAAGATAGAAATGAAAATGAATAAAAAACATGTTGTCAGCATTCTGACGTTATAGTTTGAACACTATGCCGTGCAGGAATCAAGTCCATGTAGGTACTCGAACTAGTTAAACCATGAAGAAACGAATGCGATACAGAAGTGACCGTTTGATGACACGAGAAAGAACAGTTCAGTATGGTACAATTATGAAATTCTAAACAGAGATGAAACAGGAAAGCCAAAATTCCCATCATATTTCATCAAACAGACCAGCGAGGCTCCCACACTGATACAGGGACGAGGTCAGTGCCACATTAAAGGAAGAATAATGAACAGAACAGTGCAAGATAACAAGTTAGTTAGAAGGAGAAGAACTGACCATAACCCTGTAAGGGTGATTGCTTTTATGAGGTCCAACCTCAGCTCCTACAGAGAAGCACTCTGCACACAGGCCAAAATCAAGGCACTCAGCACATTTGATACGGACCTTCCCTGTTACATCTTTCTCGCAATAATTGCGATGGTACAGTGCCCTTTTCCCGCCACTACTTCCATGTCGTAAGCACATTAAAAAGTAAAGAAGAATACGAAGAGAAGGTCATAAGAATGTGCGGGCAAACAAAATTATACATCCTTGTGATGCTCTGGAGAACAGAGAATTTGAGGAATAACAGCGACATCAATTCTCATGACTGCTTTGAAATATTACTCAGTAATCAGTACCACCTTAGTCCTCTTGAAGTGGTCTACCAATTACAGTTCTTAAACCCCCTATTAGATAACAGCTACAAGACACCCTAATAGATTTCATTGTTCAGAACAGGACTAAAACTCGTATTTTCGATGCTAGTCACCACTCGTGAAGTAATCTCTTAGATGAAACAGTTCTGTAACATGATGATGTTCTCTCATAGTGTGCTGCAGGTAATCATGAACAATTTGCTGTCAAAGTCCAAATCTCAAGATGTTTTTTATTGAAGGAAAATGATGCAGCCGGGTTATAAAAACTAAAGGTTTTAAGTATTACGATGATCATCCATCACAACTAGGTGATGATATGCTCCAGGTAAACTATATGCATGATGTAGTAGATGTTTTTATGGATCAATAAAACATGTTTAGTTTTAAAAAAATATTTAGTCGTATCAAACCAGAATAATATCTTAAAATAATGATAATATAAAATCCGACAATCAAATCAAACCTAATTTTTTTCAAGTGATTCTATATATAATTTTATAATATGATGGAGGTCTTAAAGTTAGATAAGTCGTTATTTGGATGAATTTTGTTATTTTTCATAGTTTTTATTTGAATTTTGTTTTTATTTTCAAATGCTTCAAGATTCTTATTTGTTTCTTCTTAGAGGTAGGGTTTTATAACCTTTTTAAAAGTCTTGTAAGCTTTTAGGGAGGAAGACTTCATTAGCGATATTTTCAAATAAATAAATTATGAATTTAGAATTTATATATGCAATTTTTAATTTTCACTAATTAAGTTTTCCGAGTTTTTTCTGTTGCTGTCGTCCTTATACCTTTCACATGTATTGAAAAAGTACCCGCAGATGAATATCCTGAATCCTCTCCTCTTGCAACTTTCTTCTTCTTTCTTGATCTGCAATGCCAAGAACAAATTAAAATTACTAATTACCTGCATTAATTAGAAACTACCTGCATAATTACCTTCAACTATGCATAAACACATTCTAAATTACTAAACTCTATCAAATGACACTCACATTTTCCAAATTTCCAATTAACATACGAAACCCACAAGTTAAAAACAGGATCACAAACCAAGAAAGCAGACAACTTTAGAGAACACAAACCTCTGAGCAGCGTCTTGAGCAGTGGAGTGAAGATTCCCACGAGTACGGGCCATGTCTTTTTGAAACTGAGGAAGCTCACGAGCACCTGTATGTGTGCAGTGGTATGAACAAGACTAAACAAAAACCTGGTAATTATAGGTCCCATGTAAGCCATAACAATGGACAACTCAGAAAAGGGTGAACTTTCAAATCTGGCAATGAAAATCTAACATTAAATAAAGGGTTAGCACCAAAATTTAGATAACAAAATGCTTTGGTGTCAAGATCTCGAAATTTCCAGATATCTTCTGGATTTTGGATAGAATTTGTTGTGAATGTTAGGAAAGAAGAAAACAACTTTGAATTTTCCTCTTTCGTATGAAAATGGAAAGAGTTACTGTGTTGCCAAACAAAACTTGAGATGATTGGGCAAGGCGACGCGCGCTTAAGCATCTTTCTATTGGGCCAAGCTCGTGGATCTAGATGTTTACCCTCTTTCTATAGTCTTTTAGTTTTTTAATTATTTTTTCTTAAATTTTGATTAAAATTTACTATATATATAAAAAAAATTAAAACTATATTTAAAATATTATACAATTAAATATCATTCAATTTTGGCATAGTTTTCAAATAA
>Ga0325414_1005883_pt1 | contig 12970 bp, 7 predicted proteins | sample PopdelMetagenome_8_FD_206183 | JGI IMG/M metagenome (GOLD analysis project Ga0325414, IMG submission 206183) | Populus deltoides microbial communities from Bellville, Georgia, United States - Leaf-PdKOR-R3 | ecosystem: Host-associated > Plants > Phyllosphere > Phylloplane/Leaf | place: USA... | reverse complement strand
AAGCTAAAACCCCCAAGTGTTTGATTATGGATTATGACCGGTGCAATTCATATTAAAATGATCATTTTGTCATTCAAGAAACAAAGGATATTTGAATACAAACCCAGGGCTAAAATAATATCTTCACTCTTCAATGCACATAGAGTAATTACGCCCATGCTCTTGAAAAAAAAACCAACACAGCTTATAATTGAGGGTTTTTTTTGTGATTTTCATATTTTTTTTATATAGTATAATTACTGTATATCTTTTGAGATCAACTTTTTTGGTTTAAGGTTAAGAGGTGTTTTCAATAAATAAATTAAAACATGACTAGTTTGTGTGGTGCCTTCTTATGGTTGTTTGTCACTTTTCAGGGTGGTGTTTGAAGCATCGCTCAACTCTTTACTCAGTGGGCTGGTGCGTGTCAACCTTCATGACATGATGGAACTTCAACAATAATTTTTCTCCTCCCTCTCCTTTCTATCTCTTCCTCCTCAAAAAGTATGCCAGCCTTGTAAACTTGCATAGTGGTCTACAATATTTTAATTGTGTTGAATTTGACTTATTTGTTTTTTAATTTTATCACTTGTCATTTGATTTTTTATGTTTTTTTTTTATCAAATTTGATTTTTATTCTTTTTATTCCTATTTATTTTGCTATTAATCTTTTTTCTGATTGGATTTTATTTTTCAATTTAATACCTAATCATTTGATTTTAATTTTTTTTGTTGAATTTGATTCTCATTATTTTTTATTGCAAATCCTTTTATTTTGACTTATCTCCATGATTTTGTTTTTGTCTATTTCATCCCTCATTGTTTTATCCAATTGAATTTTTATATCATATTGGAAGCTTTTTTATTATGTTTTTAAAACCCAGTTCAGGAGTTGATTCCCATCATGTTCTAAGACATTGGTTGGGTTGAATGACTAGGTTTACTAGGGTCAATCAGACTTTTTATTGTGTAGAAAGTAAAAATTATATTATTTGGATAAAAAAACTAATGGCAAAAAATAATCGATGGATTTTGACATGGTTTCCCCCTAACTAATCGCTTGATATTTTATTTGGCTAAAAAGTAAAAATGATATTATTTTGATAAAAAAAATAATGGAGCAAAAATTCAATTATAACCCTCTTTTTTTTGATTGATTTTTTTTCTTTTGAATTTTTTTAGATTATATATATATATATATTTCAATTTTATCCTTCAATATTTTATTTCATTTCTCTTTTTTTCCGAATTAAGTCCTTATTTTTTTATTGCTTTTTTTATCCTCTTCTTAATTTGTTTTTTCTTTTATTTTTTTCCCTCAACATTTTATTTCATTTGTTTTTTTTATCCAGTTTTGGTTCTTATTCTTTTAATTGCTCTTTCTTATCATTATCCTTTTTCTTTTTATTTTATTTTTTGATTAAACCCACATTATTTTCTCTCATTAGTTTTTATACCATATTTAGTTCTCATTGTTTTGATTACCATTTGTTTCTTTTTAATTTTTTGATGGTTAATAATTTTTTTCAAGAATTTTTTTGGTCTTATGTATGATCACCTTGTTCTCATAACCAGAGTTGCTGGTTTTAAAGATTAATCTGATTTAACTTTGGTTTTTTTTTTTAATTTCATCCTTTAACATTATATATATTTTTTTAATTTCCTTTCCTTCCTCTGGGGTTATCCTGGATCGAAGGTTAATTAAGTTAACTTAGATTCACTCAGGTTATCACTGTTTGGATATATTTTTTTTATGTTAGAAAAAAATTGATCCACCCGCGGCATAACGAGGACAAAAAGATCTAGTAAAAATCTAAAAGGTGCAACCTTTTCATTGTTAAAAAATATTATTCACAAATTCATATATTACTATTTTTTCTAATTTTTATTTTGGTCCTTAAACTTTAATTTTAGACAATTTAATCCTGATTAAGGGCCAAATATTTTTGATTTCTTAAGAAATGATGAAATTATAAGAAGAGAGACTGAAATAAAAAAAAAGACGTCAATAATGAGTGGAGTGTCTAGTGTTTTTGAAAAAAAAAACACTTAGGTTTTGAATCTTTAAAAATAATACAATTTATATAATTTAGGTCCCTTTAAACTCTGAAAATCCTATTTTAGTACAAACAGTGGCGGAGCCAGAGTTTTTTTAATGAGGGGGCAAATTATTAACAAATAATATATTATATAGATATGCATTAGAAATCAATTCAAAACATATATACTAATTCATATCAAGTAAAATTAATTTAAAAATACTTTTAAACTGAAAAAACTTACATTATAATTGTTTTTTTCGAGTTTTTATATTTTGAAACCGCTTCATAATAGCTTCATTATCAATCTTAACGAAGACATCTTTCTCAATGTATACAACCAAACTATCATTCATCCACTTATCTCCCATCCTATTTTGCAATCTACTCTTGACAATATACATAGCAGAAAAAACTCTCTCCACGGTAGTAGTTGCAACTGGTAGAAGTAATGATAATTTGATAAGCATATATACTAATGAAAATATCAAATTCTTCTTTGTTTTTACCATTTTCTCTACAAGACTAGCAATATTTTCAATACCAAAGAACCCATCATCACTACGTAGATCAATAATATACGTATCAAGTTGATCACCAAGTACCATAAGGTCCATTATAGAGAATTCACTGGGATAAAAAAGAGCAAGGCGAAGAAGCTTTTCTTTGTTGAAAGCAGAGAAAGAGTCACTTGGGTTTAAACATGCCACACAAATAAGTAACTTTGTATTCGTCTCAGTAAAACGATCATCCAACTCAGTAAGTTGCATGTCAATGATATTGTTAAACAATTCTTACCGGAAATGGTGTAGGTTTGTAATCCCTTGAGATTTTCACCTTGAATGCCCACGAAGCTTGTACTCATCATCCATATTTAGAATATCACTATCATGTTTGATGCAAAAAGATGATAGAGAATTCACTGGGATAAAAAAGAGCAAGGCGAAGAAGCTTTTCTTTGTTGAAAGCAGAGAAAGAGTCACTTAGGTTTAAACATGCCACACAAAGAAGTAACTTTGTATTCGTCTCAGTAAAACGATCATCCAACTCAGTAAGTTGCATGTCAATGATATTGTTAAACAATTTTTACCGGAAATGGTGTAGGTTTGCAATCCCTTGAGATTTTCACCTTGAACGCCTACGAAGCTTGTACTCATCATCCATATTTAGAATATCACTATCATGTTTGATGCAAAAAGATGATAGAGAATTCACTGGGATAAAAAAGAGCAAGGCGAAGAGCTTTTCTTTGTTGAAAGTAGAGAAAGAGTCACTTGGGTTTAAACATGCCACACAAAGAAGTAACTTTGTATTCGTCTCAGTAAAACGATCATCCAACTCAGTAAGTTGCATGTCAATGATATTGTTAAACAATTCTTACCGGAAATGGTGTAGGTTTGCAATCCCTTGAGATTTTCACCTTGAACGCCCACGAAGCTTGTACTCATCATCCATATTTAGAATATCACTATCATGTTTGATGCAAAAAGATGACACTTCTTCTAGTAAAGATTCCCAATCATTCTCTCTCATCATTTTGAATCGTTCCTTTGATGTTTTCAATAAACTCATAGCATTTTTTATGTCTTGATCTTTTCTTTGTAATGCTTGTGAGAACTCATTAGTAACTGCTAGTATCCTTCTTAAACAATGAAGTATGAATATAAAATTAAATGATTCCATAATATCTGTTAAAACGACTGCTTCTGTTCTTTGTTCTGAGTTCATCCCATCCTTATAATCTCAAGCACATCAAGAACTGATGAAAATATTACAAGTAGATGAATAATTGTAACATAGTGGGAGCCCCAACGAGTGTCACCATACCTTCTAAGAGAAGTTTCTTGATTCAAGCCTTGTCCACTAGAAATTTCTCCATTTTCAAGTCCTTCAATAATTCTAGCATATTGTTTTTCTCTAATCACCTCCATCCTTTTGCATGATGCTCCAACTATGTTTATAATGCTAGAAATAAAATTGAAGACATCTCCAACTTCATTATGCTTCTTTGTCCCAGCCACAAGAGTCAATTGAAGTTTGTGAGCAAAACAATGTACATAATATGCACTTGGATTGCTATTTAGAATAAGTGCTTTCAAGCCATTGAATTCACCTCCCATGTTACTAGCTCCATGATATCCCTGACTATGTAATCTTGATATACTTAGCCCATGTTTAGAAAACAAAGCTTCAATAGCTGCCTTGAATGAACTAGCAGTTGTATCTCGCACATGTTGAATGCCAAGAAAATGTTCAATTATATGTCCATTGTTGTCTACATATCGTAGAACAACAACCATTTGTTCCTTGATTGATATGTCACGTGACTCATCAATTAAAATTGAAAATAATGAGTCACCTAGATCTTTGATAATCACATTTGTAATCTCCTCTGCAGCAGCTTGAGTGATGTCTTTTTGAATATCTGGAGAAGTCAATTTGTTATGTCTAGGAGCTTCGCTGAAAGTAACTCTTTTAATAACTTCATTATTTCTGGAAAGAAAATGCAAGAGCTCTAGATAATTTCCTTGGTTGCTTGAACATTCACATTCATCATGGCCACGAAATGGAAGTCCTTGGTGCAACAAAAAATGAGCACACTTTATTGAAGCATTCAATCGAGTTCGATAATCACTTTGACTCTTTACTGTCTGCTCAAATAACAAAGTCATGATACTTTGTTTTTCATTCATCAAATTTTCACATTTTATCTGAGCTGCATTGTGACAACTATTAGACTTTCCAATATGAAGATCAAATCTTTTTTTTTTTTTTTCCAATTTGAAAACCCTTCACCTACAAACGAATCAACACCCCCTTTTGACTTGAAGAGATAACAATACAAGCAAAAGGCAACATATTTGGCTATGTTGTACTCTAACCATGTTAGGTATGCACCAAACAAAGCTGGATTAAAGCGTCATAGTGTTGATATATTCCCAAATTGTTTTTGAGGAAAATCACAGTGTGAAGGTTGACAAGGACCTTTTTGTAGATAAGCTCTTCGGATTGCATCCCTATCATTTATATGGTATTCATAAATTGGTCTTCTTAAGCCAGCGTCAGCAAGGAGAGTGTCGGGGTTGATTTCAATATGACTTTTCTTTAAAATTGATTGAGTTATATTACTTGAAGCTTTGATTGACTCTTCATCCTCAAGGGATTTACGCTTGAAATACTTGTATAGTGACATGTTAATTTAATATAAACCTGCTAGATTTTTTTATCATCATTAGCGTCTATATAATAATTAACACAACTACACAATAATTCACTATTAAATAAAAACTAGTTGAGTTACACAATAATTCTAAATCTTCCATATGAAATTCATAGCAAAATACATATCAATTCATCAAAATCAAAACCTATTTCAATTCATATCTAATTAAGGAGTAATGCCTCATGTATGTGTAAAAGGAACAATTCTTGAAAAACATGCTTTTTACTTGATCTTTTACTTACAAACAAGTCATGTGAAAATATTAAATTTCAATAAACTACTCTACCAATGCAAGAGATGTCAATAATAGTGGTTTTGCATGAATATTAATTTATTACTTTATAATAAGAAAAGAAACATTTAATTGATTAAATTAGTAGATTTAAACATTTATTTTAAATATATTGGAACATATTCATATCAAAACCCCTAAATTATCATAAACCCTAATATTTTTTATAACTAAGTATAAAAGAATAAAATTAAAATTAAACAAAGAAATAAATAAAGAAAATTTACCTAAAATATAAAGCAAAAAACAAAAAAAATTAATTACTTAACTATACTTTATGAGAAATTTACATACCAGAGAGGGAGATTATAACAGCTCATGAAAAGAATAAAGCAATACAGCAGCTCATGAAAAGAAAGGCAGGAACAAAAAATACTCTGTTAGTCAGGGATTCCATATTTTTAAGTCGGTACTAATGATTTAATACAGAAACAAAAGGGAAAAAGAAAAACATTTTGTGGAATGAGCTGTGTATATATATTATATTATATTAATATATAAGTCAACAATTATAAACAATATCAACTTTTCTTTTTCCTTCCCTGCAGTAACAATTCCCTAAATTAATAAATTAGTATTAAATATAAAAAAAAAGTTAAGGGGGCAATTGCCCCCTTTTGTCCCTCTGTGGCTTCGCCACTAAGTACAAAAGTTTATTTTTATCATTTTTCAGTCCTTAGTTAGAGAGAAGAGAGAGAGATCATTAGATTCCGGTGATGAAAGAAAAACTCATCGTTAACGCCATTTTTCATCTAAAAAATGATTGTTCTTTGTGTCAACGTGTTCAATGCGATGAGAGGGGTTTGGTGGTAGTTGTTTGAAGCATTAATGTTGCTTGAAAAAACATATCTAAGTTGAGAAAAACAAATCTAACATGGTTTGAGTTCAGGGTTTTTGATCCTTTTTTGGGTTTTTAGGTGATGGATTGGTTTATAAGAGTTATAAGGGAGTTGGTAAGGAGTTTTTGGGTTTAAATGGCTTGAAAATTGGTTCTTTAAGGCCTAAAAAACATTACCCTGATTTTTAGCCACCATATGGTCGAAATCTAGGCTCGCAGATGACACGTCATCTGCCTATTTTCTTTCAAAAAAATATGTCGTCCACCTCTTTGAAAAAATAAAAAATAAAATAAAACTAAGCTTAAACACGTTGGCCTAGGCTTGAAGGCCCACCCATATGCTTAATCTCTTCATTGTAATGCCCCGAGTGTGTTAGGCTTTTTTTAGGCCTTTTTTGTTTTTAATTTTATATTTAGGCTGAATATAAATTTAAGAGAAAACTATTCAACCCAATTGAGTCTATAATCTGGATCACAGGTTTGGCAGGTTAAATCACAATGCTCATGCTATTTTTTTTTTCTAATTTTGCCTTTTTTAATTGATATTTTTTAATGTTTTTATAAATTTTTTTTTTATTTTTGTTTTGATTAGCATCCCTCCTTTGTGAATTTTTCGAGGGGCTTATTTAGCCTTTTTTTTAATTGAATTTTTTTTTATTTTTTAATATTTATTTAATTTTTGAATATATTATTCTAATTTATCTATAATTTTTTTTTAATCTTTTATATACATGAACTTTTCTTTTGAAAATATTTTAACTTTGCACAATACATTTGTCTAAAATGTTTCGTGGTTGCAGGGCAGCTGTTTGAGGTAACATAGGTGGAGTGCCCTGCACTGTGTGATTACCCTTATGTTTTTTGAGCTGAGAGACGTGAAACACTGGATGAATATGAGTTGAAGGTGGCAGATCAAGCTTATAAGCCATGCTGCCAATCTTGGCAATTACATGGTAAGGCCCATAATACTTAGCTGCTAACTTCTGTGATGACCTGTGTGCCATTGATTGTTGCCTGTATGGTTGGAGTTTGAGGAATACGTAGTCATTTATTTCAAAACTACGATCGCTTCTTTTCCTGTTAGCCACCATAATCATCCTATTCTGGGCTACTAGGAGATGCTCCCTGACTCTCTTTATGACTTTTTTTTTAGCTGATAAATACTCATCGACTGATTCCACAGCAAAATCCTTCGAAAGGTAAGGAATGTGCAAGGGTGGAGGAACCCCATATAATACTTGATAAGGGGTCATCTTGGTAGCTGAGTGATAGTTAGTATTGTACCACCATTCAGCTAAGGGTAACCACTTTACCCATTGATTTGGGCACTCACCCGTCATGCATCGTAAGTACTGTTCAATGCATTTGTTAACAATTTCTGTTTGGCCGTTTGTTTGTAGGTGGTAGGCTGAGGAGTAGTTGAGGTTAACGCCTTGGCTGGTGAATAACTCTTTCCAAAACCTGCTCAAGAAAACAAAATCCCTGTCATTGGTTATAGAAGCTGGTAACCCGTGAAGCTTATAGACATTGCTCAAAAATATTTTGGCCACCCCTGAGGCAAAATAAGGATGACTGAGGGCCATGCAGTGGGCGTATTTGCTGAAATGATCCACAACAACCAATATCACATCCTTCCCTTTGGATTTTGGGAGTCCTTCGACAAAATCCATGTTGATGTCGATGAAATGAGCTAAAGGAATGGGTAACAGTTGTAGGAGTCCAGGGCTTGTTATGTTCTCATGTTTGTTCCTCTGACAAACATTGTATTCCATGATGAATTGCCTAATGTGCTTCTGCTGACCCTTCAAATAAAATAATCCTCCAATGGTTTTAGTAGTTACTGTCATGCCTGAATGCCCCCCCACAACTGAATTATGGAACATAGATATGAGCTTGTCCCTCAGTTCAGGATCCTTTCCTACTACCACCTTCCCTCTCCTGTTAAGGTGATCATTCACCCAAGTGTAGTACGAATGAGAGTTGGTAGACTCTTGTAAGTACTTGATGATCTCTTGGACTGCTGCATTGCCTTCGTAGGACTTTTTGATTTTTGCTAGGAGGCCTGTTGAAATGGTAGAAGTGGTCAGGGCATGCACTTCTTTGTTAGGAATCCTGGAAAGAGCATCTACTGAAATGTTTTCTCTGCCTTGTTTGTATTCTATATCATAGTTGTACCCCAGTAATTTCACCAACCACAAATGTTGTGCCGGAGTGGTCAACTTTTGCTGTAGAAGGTACTTTAAGCTGATGTAATCTGTTCTAATGATAAAATGGCGTCCCCAAAGATAGTGCTTCCATTTGGTAACTGCCTGAAGAATAGCCAGCATTTCCCTCTTGTATACAGATATAATCTATTGTTTAGGTCCCAACGATTTGCTAAGGAACGCAATGGGGTGTCCCTCTTGCATAAGAACTGCTCCTACGCCAATAATGGATGCATCAGTCTCAACTATGAATGTTTTGTTGAAGTCTGGTAGAGCTAATACCGGGGCACTGGTCATAACCTTTTTCAACTGATTGAATGCTTTGGTAGCAACCTCGTTCCATCCAATTGCCTTCTTTTTGAGCAGTTGAGTTAGTGGTTTGCAAATACTGCCATAACCTTTGACAAACCTTCTGTAGTATCCTGTCAATCCTAAAAATCCCCGTAGTTGTTTCAATCCCGTGGGCATTGGCCAGTCGATAATGGCCTGTATTTTGTAGGGGTCTGTCGCCACTCCTTGCTCAGAAATTATGTCTCCTAAATACTCCACCTGGTTTCAGCTGAAGAAGCATTTGCTAGCCTTTGCTACCAGATGATGTTCCCTGAGTATGTTGAGAACGGTAGCCAGATGCTCATAATGTTTTGTAAGTGTATGGCTGTAAACCAAGATGTCGTCAAAGAATACTAGGATGAATTTCCTCAGATGCTCCCTAAAAATCTCATTCATTAAACTCTAGAAGGTGGCAGGGGCATTGGTTAGCCCAAACGGCATAATCAAGAACTCGTAGTGGCCACTGTGAGTTCTGAAGGCAGTTTTAAATTCTTCCCCTCTTGCCATGTGAATCTAATGGTAGCCTGAACGTAAGTCGATCTTGGAGAATATAGAAGCTCCCACTAATTCTTCCAAAATTTCCTCAATCATGGGAATAGGATACTTATCCTTGATGGTAAGTTTATTCAACGCTCTGTAATCTATACATAGACGTCATGTAGAGTCCTTTTTCTTGACAAGAATTACTGGTGAAGCAAACGGGCTGTTGCTGGTTCTTATGATTTTTGCCCTCAACATCTCTTTCACCATTTCCTCCAATGTGTCCTTTTGAAGGCCAGAGTATCTGTAAGGTCATAGATTAACCGAATTCCCTCCTTCCTTTAGAAGAATCCTGTGATCATGGGATCTGAGAGGGGGCAGCCCTTTGGGTTCCTGAAACAAGTCAATATATCCTGCCAAAAGGTTCTGCAGGTGGTTGGCTTGATTACCTGTTGAAGGAACAGAGAAGGTAGTGGTCTCAGGAATGGTCCCTGCCTCCACCTCTTCTATCATCTGTAAGTTACATAAATGGTATCCCTCCAACTGGCTGTGACTCCCTGCTAGAGAATTAAGATGCTCCAATTTAATGTATTGTAGTTTCGGTGGATTTTCGCCTTTTAGCAAAGCCCTTTTTCCCTTACCAGTCGAATGACATCCACAAATGTTTGTAGTTGCACAATATGTCCCCCAATAATGATAACCATTGTATACCTAACACCATCTCATAATTACTTAGGTCTATGATGAATACATCGGCCACAAAGCTTATCCCCCGCATCATCCATCTTAGGCCATTGCATAAGGATTTGCAGACCATTCTTTCACCATTAGCTGCTTGCACCATCATGGGTTTAATGACGGTCAATTGGAGCTGAAGTTTGAGTGTCATCTCAGCGTTGAGGAAGTTGTGAGTACTTCTTAAGTCTATCAGAATACTCACAATGGTTCTGTCCATTCTACTAGTAACCTTCATTGTGTTGAGCCCCACAGTACCTTCCAATGCGTCCAGGGAGATGTGGGGTGAGAGCTCTCTAGCCTGGAGGTCATCTCCAGTTGGCTCCTCTGTAGTGACTTCATCCTCTTCTTCAGTTATACTTAAGGAATACAACCTTTTATTTCTACATCTATGGCCAGGAATGAACTTATCATCACACCAAAAACATAACCCCTTAAGTCTTCTTTCCTCGAATTCTTGGTTTTTTAGAGATTTGGTTGGTTTAATGGAGTTCTTGTAAGTGGAGGTGGAAGGATTATTATGCCAGGGAGCTGGATTTGGTTTGATGGGAGTATTATGCATGGTTGTTTGACTTTGGGTGGAGTTTGGGGTTGGGGAAAGGTGTGGTTGGGTGGTCATAATAGGGGAAGAGTAACGTTTTGAGGAACTGGAAAATTTCTTGTAGGAGAGAGTGTTGGCTTGTAACCTGGCTAAGTTATAAGCATGTTTAAGAGTCTTGGGTTCAAACATTTTTACCGTGTTTTTGATCTCCAAATCCAATCCTCTCAGGAATATGACCAGAAATTGTTTTTCATTGATTTCTGCCTTGTTCCACAGAATATCAAAATCTTGGATATATTCTTCCAGATTCCCTTGTTGTTTGAGCTCCATTAATTCCTCCAAGGGGTCCTGTTGCCCTTCAAATCGACAGCTGATAGCCTCCACATACTCCTCCCAAGTGGCTCTTTGGTTTTCTGCACTTCTCAAGAAGTTCTGGTGCCAGTACAGTGCAACGCCCTTTAGGTAATAGGAAGCGATCCTCAACTTGTCAATGTTGGCAATTTCTTCGATCTCGAAATACTGAGCACATTTGTATAGCCAACGATGTACATCTTCACCATTGAAGGTGGGAAAGAAATGTTTTGGTTTATGTATCTTGTATGAAGGTATTCTCTCTTCTTGAGAGCTCATGTGCCTGGATTCATATCCTTCCATGACCGATACCTGCTTGTCTCTGCCCTGACTAGAGCTACCCGTGTTGAGTGAGAGTTTGTGTAAAGCCAGTTCCAGCTGTTGTGCCATAGTGCCCATAATGCTCTTTATGTCTTTGATCTGAGCACCCTGGTTAGCAATGGTCTGGTCTAGTTTGACATTTTGTCCCTTAAGTAAGTCAACCATCAGCTCATACTTAAGGTTGTGATCCTGCGATACTGCTACAATGGAGTCTTCAATATGCTTGAGGTTGGCTGCTCTGGTGTCTGGTGGCATGGTGGTAGTCCGTGGATTGCAGGCTCTGATACCAGTTATTACGGGGGAGATATTGAAGGTGCCAAAACTGATGGTATCCACTGGTGGCTAAGGGAGAGATATAAGTTATTATGGGAGGTTTTTCTGGGAGGTCGTTGATACCACACCAACAACACACTGATAGTATTTACCTGAAATAAAGGAATTCATGCTTTCATTATATGTCTTGTTCTCCTTATGTTAACATGCACATAGCTTTATATAGACTAATTAACTACCTTTTAAATGGTTCTGAGAACCTTCAGCACGCAGGCTGGGTGCTTAACTGCCATGCAGTATTTTATGGAATGAAACGATGCGTATAGGTTACTAAATGAAACGGTTCGTATGGGTTATATAACGGCTACTTTATTTTTGAAGTCGTGATAGGAGTTTGTTCTTCCTCCTATTCCAATTCGTCTTCAGCTGGTAACAGGTTGCTTCTTGGAAGAGAAAACAGGTCAGGTCTGCAAAGTTTAATGACAAGTTTTCTTCTAGAAAAATTTCAATAAGAAGTGGAAATTATTTTAAAGATCCATGAACAAAACTTCCATTAAACACTTACACGTCGCAGAAATTAAGTAATATAGTAAAATTCATGTATTTTTATTTTTTAAAAAATATTTTTTATATCAATAAATTAAAATGATATAAAAACATAAAAAAATAATTTAAAACAAAAAATTAAAAAAAATAATTTTTAAAAAAATATTTTAAAAACAAAAAAATAACCAGTTTTAAATAAAAATGAGATGGCAAGCTTTTCCACTAGTCACCCAAATACGGCTTCAAAGTTCAAATAGGCATACATTTTTTCCCTGTTTCTTGGTGGGACTTTAAATACCGACCACAATTTATTTTAATGTTGTCCTGAAACCTTATGTAGATTAATATACATTTAATGAAACAGATCCACATCATGATCAATAAATAATTGCCGACTCACTCAACATAGAAAACTCGACATCTCTCTTCTTGATATTGTTCTCATCATTGAAGGATTCGTGCCTTGAAAAACAGTCCATTATCATCATTAATTTGAATGTTTTTCGTAAATTTTATTTGTTAGACGCCTGCTATATATATATATATATAATTTTCTTTTAAAATTACAATTAATTGTTAGAGACTTAAAGGACGAAAATACCTAGTGTTTAATTATCAAGTGCAAATGTAAATTTGTAATATATCAATTTCGTGTTTCCATTTTCGATTATAGTAATTAAATCAGAAATTGAAGCAGAAAGAAATATGGTTTGATCAAATTAATTAGCTTCTCAAGACTGAGAATTAATTTCACAAGAACCTTATCGATACTCTAAAGGAAGATTGTAACTCATTGACTTGGATGCTATTGCCAGCTC
>Ga0325414_1005882_pt1 | contig 12970 bp, 7 predicted proteins | sample PopdelMetagenome_8_FD_206183 | JGI IMG/M metagenome (GOLD analysis project Ga0325414, IMG submission 206183) | Populus deltoides microbial communities from Bellville, Georgia, United States - Leaf-PdKOR-R3 | ecosystem: Host-associated > Plants > Phyllosphere > Phylloplane/Leaf | place: USA... | reverse complement strand
GCCCGGTGGGCGCCCCTGGCATATCTTTTTATAAACTTGTACTACCACTCGTCTCCTCGAACACTTGAACTACTACGACACAAAACGTCGTACAGACGACAGAGGATTAATGTTTCAAAATAAAAAAATTACAGCCCTAGTGATCTCCGGTACTTTAATGCATAGGTACTTGGCATCCCTCGAAGCTTCCGCCCCTGCATAGACCTAACATAGGTATGAAACCATCCGGGATTGACATGACACAAGGCCCCGGTTTTAGGTTGAGTAAAATAAGCCGACTAAATAAATAAATTATAAAAATATCAAAATAAAATTGTGAAAAAATCAACAAAATACACCTTATTAGTCATTGTTAAATTAATTGGAATCAAATAATTTTTTTATTTTAAAAATATAGTGATAAAATTAAAATATTCTTAAAAATAAAATTTTATAAATTAGCATCTAAGGGTGTTTTTTTATGTTTTATAATGATAGTTCTGTCATTTCTATAAAAAAAAATATTGAACTGACTATTAAAGGTACTAAAGTATTTTGATAAGGTTTATTAGTTATTATTAAATTGATTGGAAACAAATAATTTGTTTTTTGCATTTTAAAAATATAGTGAAAAAACCAAAATACCTTTAAAAATAAAATTTTACAAATTGGCATCTAAGGGTGTTTTTTGTGTTTTCACACTAATTTTTCTGTTATTATTAGATTCGCTGAAAGAAAATTTGATATTTCAATAAATATAAAATATAATTAAAAAAATAATTGGAGCCCGTGCTTTTCATGTTGTGCCTCCTAGCAGTTAAACATCACTTTTGATCATGTTATTGGAAGCGTCGAGACGTCCTTATTGAAAATCATGTTAATAATGTAAAATTTCATAGTTGTTTTTTTATTTACTGAGTTGTCAAATTTGGTCCTTATTCTTTTAATTTGTAATTCTTGTTCTTGGTTTTTTTTTATAAAATTTTGATTTGTTTTTTTTTTTATTTCATCCTTCAATCCTAATTTGTGATATAATATTTTTTCTAATTTGATCTTTATTTTTTTATTGTGTTATTTTTGTTTTAGTCTTTTTGTTAAATTGATTTTTCTTTTCAATTTCACTCTTCAATCAAATTTTTTTTATTTCAGTTTTGATCCCCATTCATTTGATTTTTTTGGTTCTTTTGTTAAATTGATTTTTCTTTTTAATTTCACTCTTTAATCAAAAAATAAAATTTATTTTTTATTTCAATTTTGATCATCATTCTTTTAATTGATTTTTTTTTAATTTCACCCTTCAACATTTGATAGGTTGAGAATTGAGGTTTCTTATTTTTTCAGATAGGGTGCTTTCGGTCTAACAACCCAGATCATGAGTTTGAAAAGTTAACGCGAGTTGACGTTATGTTTTTTTTTTTATGTATTTTCTTTCTAGCTTTCATCTTTTGACAATGTTTTTTTTTTAAAGAAAAATGGGCTTTATTGTTTTTTTTATTTATATTATATCAGGTTTTCTCAATCTCATGTCTCGGGCTGTGGTTTTGGTGGGTTAACCCGGATTGACTCAACCCTTATTATTCAGGTTACAAGTTTATTATGCTAACTCAGGTTGACTTGAGCCTTTTTTTGTCTTATTTTACCCAATGTTTTTCTTCTATATTTAATTGGCTGAGAATTAAGTTATGTTGTTTGTCCTCTTTTGGAAAAATATATTTTTATCAAGTTTGATAATTTTTTTAATTTGGTCCATCTGTTGTCGTTGCCTATATTATTATCATATAATTAAAATAAAAACAATTTATTTTACCTAATTAGATCTATGACCTGAGTCATGAATTTTTCTTCCTACTTTAAAATGCGTTTGTAGTACTTGAACATCATTTTTTTACACAAAGTAAAAAAACCTAACCCCATAGTATTATGCAAATCCACAACTAGTTCTAAAACTAATAGGTTTGTAATTTCTCTTTGTCCTCCTCTTAGTTAACTAGAACTTACTCCAAACATAATATATAACACTAACTCATAAAACCTATTCTAGAACCCATAATCCAGGAAAAAAATAAATTAAGATCTAAAATAAATCCAACTAAAATCCAACAAAATTGATCTCATATGAAAAAAAACAAATCCACAACAACATTCATACAATTATTAAGAATAGAAAAAATTAAAAATAAAATAAATATAATGAAAAAAAACACAAAAAAAAGAGGGAAAAAAATCTGACCTTAATTTAAATGTGAGTGAAGCTGAGAAGAGAAAAGAAAAAATAAATTCATAAAGTATGTTAATTAAAAAAAATTAAGAAGAGAAAAGAAAAGGAGAGAAGACATACCTCCACGTGGAAGAGAATATAAGAGAAGAGGAGTTGAGAAGAGAAGATAAGAGAAGAGAAAGAAATAAAGGGATGTTGGTGTTTTTTATAGAAAGGGAAGAGAGGAGGATGAGGAGGAGAAGAAGAAGAAAATGTGCATATGTTATGAAATGAGGGATTTTAGTATTTTAATTGGGACATTTTACCGACGAGTTTATTAATAGATAATTAAATATTAATATTTTTAATCATTCCGTTAGTGATTCTATCTGTAATATTTAATTTAAATTTTCAGAAACCTCTCAAATATCACCACCGACTTTTCAATCCATCGGTGATTTCATCTATAATATTTAATTTAAATTTTCAATTTAATCAAGAATTTTCAGAAACCCCCCAAATATCATTGATGACTTTTCAATCCGTTAGTGATTTCATATGCAAAGAACAATAATTAACAATTCAATTGAGAAGTAAACAGTTCCAAAACTCTCTAGAAAATACCATCAGAATTCATCTGTCGATGATCCCTTATGTAATAAAAAATATGAACAATGTAATTGAGAAGTGAACAGTTCTAGAGCTCTCAGGAATATACCAAAAAAATTAATTTATCGATGATACCCCTTGTAATCAACATAATAAACAGTGCTAAAGAGAAGGGAATAATTTACTGATGGGTTTACGGATAAATTTTACTAACGGTATTAATCAATTGGTAATATCGTTTGTATAAATGGTATGTTATCGTACTTTTTGGTTTATTTTTAATTCCTTTTTTTTCAGTGTAATTCCCTCGGTATATACAAAGAATATTTATATCGGGGTTTACCGACTAATATAGGTGAGGGAATATTCTATTGGTAAAATTCACTACAATCTACTGATGAAAATATTCTATCATAGTTTCTGTTTGTATTTACTAATTTTCTGGTAGTAAAAACAAAATAAACAACAATCTAAAGAATAAAAACCAAAATTAATATAAATATAAAATTATAAGACGTTTTGCTATTTTGAAGAGAATAGGCGTGTGAACCAATGACAAAAGAGAGAAAAGTGCAAAGAGAAGAAAATAAATGAAATTAGTTGTCATACGCCTCTACTTGCTAGAATCATTGCATCATTGGGATGGCCTTACCAGGATGCTTCTAGAGAAATCAAGGATTACGACATTTCGACACTAGAGTAAGTTGTATGCATTGTAAAAGCACGATGACTTCCTTTACATGTTGAAGCATGCAATGCACACGCTAGCTTTTTTGTCAATGTCCATTGACCCTAGTCCCTACAATTTTTATAAATTTTAAAATTGGTCCTTAAGCTTAATTTTTCTAGATTAATAAAATAAAATTTTATTTTACAAAATTGAGCATCAACTGTACATCATAGTTTTTCCTTGATATCACGAGACCCCTATTTCTAAGCAACCAAAAAATATTTTTAAGTCGAATCTCCAATAAATTCAATATTAAAGGATTATATTGAAAAACAAAAAAATTAAGTGACCAAAAAAATTATGCTAATCTTTCCCCTGCCCATACAATTCAACCCTTTATTCTTTAAAGTTAAAGGGGCTGAATATTTGTTTATTGTTCACATTCAATCTTCACGATTTAATTATTTCAAATCAATAAAATATCATTTGATTTTTTTAAATTAAGCATCAACCAAGTATCAAAATTTTTTTTCTAGGATCGTGAGATCTCATAAGCTAAGTAGCCAAAATAAACCAGTAGACCCAATTCGAAATAAATGCAACTTTAAAGGAATAAAAAAAAGGATGAAAATGGGACAAAAAACCAAAGGACCAAAAAATTAAAAATTAAACATTGTTGATTATTATTTTAATAAAATCAAATAGTGAAAATATTTTATGTTGGGTATAAAAAATCTGGATAATTAGTTCTCTGATTTAAAAGGTTATTTTTTTTTCATTTGAATTACCTTTCCTTAACCCAAAATACATGAGTTTCTAAACAAACCCCTTATTCAGTCAAACTATAATTTAGTAGACCAATTTGTTTAAAATTAGACCATAAAAATATTAAAAAAAAATACATGAATTTTTTAACATTCCCATCGTTGTACGATGAAGCAGGGTGACTACAAGATATATATGAATGGCAATGGATATCTTTAGATTAGGTTTTGTACTATCTGTACTCAAACTCGATCTGAACTCGAAACCTGAACCCAAAATTTAAAACTGAATGCTATAATTTAAAACTATTTAGTATATAATTATCTTGGTATACATGTAATTTTATCAAAATTTAAGATTATTTATTTCAGGTTGAGTTCGAATTTGGGTCGGGTAGACCAATATCTATACCCAAACAAACCTGACCTTCAGGTTTTATCCAAACTTGACTCTAAACCTGATCGGATCTAGAAATTTTACATCCATTAGGTTTAGGTGAAATTGTCATGCCTACTAAAGAATTGACCTTGTAACCCTACTTTTTTGGCTTATAAAGCCTCGAAAGATGGAAATCAATGAGCATCACCAAAGAATTTATTAGAGGTACCAATTGATCCTATTATAAGTTCAAAAAATTAGACGATCCAAGAGAAATTGATTGGTTTAATTCTGAATATTTGGGTTAAGAAGTTGTAAATTTATCAAACTAGACTTTGTGTACTGTTTGACCCACATCTGGAGCTATATGTGGAATTTTCATGCAATTCCAATTGGGATATAAAATAGATATCTCAAACATTCCATCCATATATGGTGATACAAACCAAGTTAGGTTCAAAGTTTTCCTTAAAATGCCTATTGACCAATTTTGCAAGATAAGGCATATCTATTAAATAATACATCAAATGGAGTTAAAATTTTACAGAGAGATACTAAATACAATATGAAACTATGTTTTAGTAAATTTTAAGGTGAATCGGAGTGGGAATATATTATTTAAATTGGTCAAAGTTGTTACTATTTTAGCAAATTCATCGACAAAGTATTCTTTCTTGGCTATTTTTGTTTTAATTTTAGTTTCTTATATCGTTAATTAATTCTAATGTGTCTTCGTCTTGTCATAAACTATCTTGTAAATTGCCATGAATCCTTGAGTAAACACAAAAGGAGTATAAACACTTGAGGGAGTAAGTGAGGGATATATATTTCTTGTCAACTAACTAATTTTTCAGATTCAAATATGTTTAAATTAAGTAATAGCATGGCACTGCAAAGAGGGAAAAATGAAATTGTAACTTAGATGCAAATTATGAACTAATGAATGGATCAAATGGCTGATGAATTTGGAGATAGGTGGGTAAGGCAACATTCTAATGGTTATGGTGGGGTTCAAAATAGGCTTGATAAAAAAGAATTTAATGTTAGGAAGGTTGTTAAGCGAGTTAACACTGATATGGATGAGTTTGTGGCTTATAATACAGACATAGGCAATATTGATTTTGATAATGTGTTCATGGGCAATGGGAAGCGATTTGGATAACAACGGGATCATTGATATGAAGGGGTTTATATGATGATAATTTCAACCAGAGGGGTAATTCTAGGTGTCGTGACCATAATGCTGAGTTTGGTGGAGATTTAGATACAATTAAGTTGAAAATATTGGCTTTTTAGGGGAAAAATAATTTAGAAATTTATGTAGAGTGAGAAAAGAAAATGGAGTAGATTTTTAGTATCATAATTATCGGAAGCTCGAGAAAATCAAGCTTGTTGTGATTGCTTTTACTAACTATGCTATTTTTTAGAGGGATCAATTAGTGATGCACTACCAAAGGAATTTTGATACTTGGGATGAGATGAAATCCATTATGAGAAGGAGATTGTGCCTAACCACTACTACAGAGAGTTGTATCAAAGGTTGCGGAGTTTAAGCCAAAGTACAAAGAGTGTTCATAAGTACTTCAAGGAGATTATACTTATTATGATTCAGGCTAATGTTAAGGAGGATAAAGAGACTACTATGACTAGATTTATGAATGACCTTAATCATGATATAGCTTATATTATGAAGTTGCATCATTATATAGAGTTGCATCATTATATAGAGTTGGAGGAGATGATGCATATTATCATGAAGATAGAGAGCCATCTTAAACGGAAGGGTACCATTTGGCAAAGCCAATTGTTAGGCCTTCCAACACCCTGGGAACCTAATTAAAAGGCAAACATTAGGGTTAGTCCATAACAACCGAATGAGATGGGCAAAGTCAAATATCCTAGAGAGAATAAATACATCTTGGCCACTTGTAAAGGTAACAATGATACTTTTACGTTTTATAACTATGATATTAAATGTTTTTATTGTTTGAGTTTTAGTTATGTGGCTTCACAGTATCCAAACAAAAGAGTTATGATTATGAAAGTCAATCATAAGGTTGAAACTGATGGGAGGATGGAGATGAAAAGATGCCACCATTAGAGGATATTGATGATGTTTATGTTGAGTATCTAGTTGAGATAGAGACACTTGTGGTGATGAGAGCACTGGATATCCATGTCAAGATAGATGGTTTAGAAGATTAGAAAGAGAACATGTTCCACACGAGATTTCGTGTTCAGAATAAGGTATATAACTTAATTATAGATGGTGGTAGTTGCACTAATATAAATAGTATTGAATTGATTAAAAAGTTGAACCTGCACACTACCAAACATCACATACTTTATAAATTACAGTGGTTGAATGACAATGATGAGGTGATAGTGAATAAATAGGTCTTAGTTGCTTTTTTTTATTGGTAAATATTTTTATGAGGTGTTATGTGATATTGTGACAGTGTAAGTTAGTCATTTGTTGTTTGGCAGACAATAACAATATGATAGAAAAGCTATACATGATGGGTTGACAAATAGATATTTCTTTGAGATGGATAGAAGGTCTATAACTCTTATACCTTTAACACCGAATCAAATATATGATGAGCAACTAAAATTAAAGTGGGGAATATGGTTGAAAATGAAAACTTGTATATTAAGGAGACCTTTTTTGCTAACAAAGTTCTTTCAGGCTTTGATGATGATGTTATTTTCTGACATGATACTAGTTTGTTTTCTTTAGGGGATGATCTTCATGTTAAATTTTCAAGGACGAACCCTTTTGAAGAGAGAGGAGATGATACAGACAAAGTTAGGTTTGAATTTTGCTATAAAATGATTATTCACCAGCTTTGCAAGATAGGAAATATCTCTCAAAAAGTAAATTGGATGAAGCTGAAAATTTATAGGGAGGTACTAAACACATGAAACTATATTGTGGTAAAATTTAAGGCCAATTTAATTTTGGGAACATATTATTCAAATTGGTCAAAGTTGTTATTGTTTTGGCAGATTCATTGATAAAGTGTTCTTTCTTGACTATTTTCAACCCAATCAGTCCAGACTTATAGTGGGTTTTAGACAGAAAAAAAAGAGATTAAATGAGGCTTATTTAGGCTCTAAACTTGTGCATGAGATTAGACTATAAAGGTTCGTAATATGGCTTGGATTTATAGAAGAATTGAAGTCTATAATTTGCAAGGATTTTTAGTCCCACATGGATTTGATATGACAACATCTAAAGAGATTTTTGTTTTGAGTTTCTTTTCCTTATTCTAAAGGTATTCATACGAGGAGGAAATATAAGAAATGAAATTTTAGCAATCAAAACAAAGTTTCCTAGTTGAATTCCTACATTAAAAGTTTCGGTCAAAATATCACTCAAGAGAGCTTAGAGATTTTGGCTACATGGAGGAATTCTAGCATGAAGACTTTATTTTTATTATCCTATTTTTTATATTTTATGTTAAATAATTATTTTTAATTTGAGTTTTTTTTGTCTATTAGACCTGTTTATTTTATTATTGGACTTATGTTAGTTGATTCGTAGTTTAGGCCCATTGGCTTGCAGCCGAAAAAGGATCCATTAGAGTTAGTTAGAGGAGACTATATAATATTTTTGGAGCTACAAATCTTGATAGCTTGGTGATAATAAACATGAGTTTTTTCCTTTTGATTGTTTGTGGTAAAACATCCTTTTTTTTTAGGGACAAAGATCGTACATCTGATTTATCGAAGATTAATTGGGTTTGTGGTGTCATTCGTATACTTTGGGTTCTTAGATACAGGGTTACCTCTAGGTCTAAGTTTATTTTAATACCTTTTGTTCTTAGGTACATAGTTCTCTCTGAGTCAAGGTTCTATCAAACCTGGTTTTTAACTTTTCAGGTTGTATTTTAACTTTTTTAGGGGTTGCTTGATTACATGATCAAGAGATTCGCATCATATAGTAAGGTCAATAATTCATCCAGACAAGAGACAATGACATGTTTGAAATTAAGATTGAAATATGCCAACAAAATTCCTTATTTTGCAAGGATTCCTTATACATCAGTATTCCTTTTTCTTTAAAAAAAGATTTTGGCAACTTTGACAGTTTTAAAAGTCTAAATTTTACAAGGAAATATTTATAGCAATAAAGGAGTTCATATTATATAAGTTTGATAACTTAATAATTCTTATCTGATGTGTGAATTAAATTCATAAGGAGTCCATATTCTACCAGGATATTATGAGGTTATATTTAGGCTTATTTTTCTAATAAATAATTTTATACCAATAAGGATAACTTTCAATTTGACCATTGAATTAGGCAAAGTTGTTTTCAAAAGATTTCAGATGGCTTTGTTTTATATATAATTAAAATTTAATAGCAATCAGACATTGACAAAGTCTTTTGATAAGGTTCATAAACTAATATGTGGTGTCATAACTCATTTCTGAGTTATTCCTCAAATTTACATTTTCTTTCTTTCCAAAATAAAAAAAATCAAAAATAAATAATAATAATAATAAAAGACTGGTATTTTGGCAAAGGCAGGCTAAGAAAGATTTCAAATATACAAAAAAATCGACTGAATTTTTTAAAGAATTAGGAGCCTAATCTTACCCCTTTATGTCAAAACTAGAGAAACAATACAGACCCAATATCAAATTAAATAATTCTTGGATAAATCTGCATAACAATTAATCCCATAGATATAATTAAATTTTTAATAGGCCAATTTGATTTAATCATGAGCCAGATTAAAAATTTAATTATGTTTAAAAATTAATTTGGGTCCAATTAAAGGATTTAATTAGGTGCAAGGACTTAATTTTTAAATGGGTCAAATTAATTTTATTAGGGGCTTAATTGGTGAAAACTTAAGTTTGGGAGCCTAATTTAGACTTAATTGAGAAGATTGAATTTTAGAACACCAAATTTCATTTTTAGCAAGTTAATTGGTTCAAATCAGGGGTAAATCACAAGAAAATCAAAAGTTTGAGATCAATTAAGGACTAAATTGAAAACATTCACAACCAATGATCATTTTGCAAAATATGTCGAACTATAGGGGCTTAATTGATTGAAATCAGGGGCTCAATTGAAGAAAATTAAAAGTTTAAAGGTCAATTAAAGGTCGATTTACATAAATCTAAAACCAAGGACCACAATGAAAAAGATGCTAAAATTCAAGGCCGATGTTTAACATTTTCAGGGGCAAAATTGCATAAAATTAAAAGTCAAGGCCAATTGGAGATGCAATTAAAAGAAATCAAAAGTCAAGGGACTAAATTGAACTTTTGTTAAATCCCTAAATTAAAATCCTAAAAGACAAAAAGACACCGTTTCATTTAAATAAAACGAAGTGTTTTGACCAAAACGACGTCATTTGGAAAATAAAAGACAAATCAGATGACGTTTCGTCTGATCTAATATTCATCTTCTTCCTCTTTTTTTTCACTCGAAAGTTACACAAGTGGCCATTTTTTCAGATCATTTCATGCTTCATCTTTTAACCAAACCAAAAAAAGCAAACACCAAAATGATGGCTTGACATTTTATCATACCTCATTATGGTTCTTTCTAGCCAATTGACACCACAATGGCCTTGGAGCCGCCCCAAAAAGGCCAACTTAGGCAGTTTTGAGTTGTTAAAATCTAACAGTTCATGATGACAACTTTGAACCAATGGTTAAGATCCTTCCAGTTCGAATCAATAGTCAATATTTGGCACCAGTAAAGACAACATGTCTCTCTTACAACCCCTATAAATATGTGTGCATTCCAAGCTTTGAGCATCAAGAAATCGGAGGTCAAAGTTGTGAAAAAATCAGCTTTCTCCCTAGTTTCCTATTTTTCTTCTCTCAACCGGTTTTCTCATACTTCCTCCGTCGCGCCTCAACCACTACCAACCACACCGTGGTCTTCCCTATACCACCAGGAACACCGCCAGCAATCGTCTACCTCCAGCCAGACAAGGTTTCTCCTCCTTCTCCTCATGTCTCGCCCTCCTCGTGGTTGGCATTGCATGATTTTGCATGCAATGGCCAAATGATTAACATGGTCGTTGGGTCGGGCCAGCGACCATATGAGCCTGGGTCGAACCTGTAGCGGCCCAACCCAATGTAAAAGAAGAGAAAGGCTAGGTTTGTTGGGCCGCAGCCGACCCAACCTGACTCAGCTGGGCCAAGCCCATCCCAATATATTTAATAATATAATAATATTAAAAAAAAGAGAAAAAATTTGATGTTTTTCAAAGGGCATTTTAAAAATATTTGTGGGATCCTCACATGTTTTTTCGAACTATATTACATAATATTAGGCAGTATATTTACATTGTAAGATACAGATCCAGTATTCAAATACCTGATTTTCTCCAAAACTTTTCTAAACAATTGAAAATTGAAAAAAATTAAATTAATTTCCTCTTAAAAAAAATTAAAAAAAAGTGTTTTGTTTTTGTGCATACGGTCAAATCCTAAAAGTTTTCCAACCATATTTTCATTAAAAAAACAAAAGTTGCATATTTCTCATGTTTTAAAATGCAAAATGGATATCATAACCAGATTATATTATACATTAGGGTTTGTCCAAAATACTAAAAAAAAAAACCATAACAATTATTTTGTTCAAAATGTCACGAATTAGTTATATTTAGGAAATAAATACAATGCTAAAATTTGGGTCATAGAATAGTTAACCTTTAATCCAATAAGGTAGAGACTTCCTCATGAAAAAAAATCTAAGGTGGACCTTAGAAAAACACTAACGGATAGAAATATGACTTAGAAAAACAATTAAACAATAATGAAGCATATCTTAAGTAGAGTGCATTAGGAGTGATGCATCTTCCCCTTGCACAATCAATCATTAACTTAGATTCTCGCAGACCATAAATTTTTTAGTAATCATAATACTAGGTGATGACTCTTGAATCTTATAATCATAACCTAATGATTATACCTAAACCCCTTTTCAACACACACTCTTAGGAGGCAGACCCGCTGTCACTCGACCATATATTTCTCATGTTTTAAAATGCAAAATGGATACCATAACCAGTTTATATTATACGTTAGGGTTTGTCCAAAATACAAAAAAAAACCATAACAATTATTTTGTTCGAAATGCCATGAATTAGTTATATTTAGGAAATAAATACAATGTTAAAATTTGGGCCTGAGAATAGTTAAGATTTAATTCAATAAGGTAGAGATTTTCTCATGAAAAAAAAATCTAAGTTAGACCTTAGAAAAAAACCAACGGATAGAAATATGACCTAGAAAAACAATTAAACAACAATGAAGCATATCTTAGGTAGGATGCACTAAGAGTGATGCATCTTCCCCTTGCACAATCAATTATTTACTCAGATTCTCGCAAACCATAGATTTTTCAATAATCATAATATTAGGTGATGACTCTTGAATCTTGTAATCATAACCTAATGATTATACCTAAACCCCTTTTCAACACACACTTTCAGGAGGTAGACCCGTTATCACTCGACACTGCACGCCCTCGTAACATGTGGGATATATGTTAGTCTCATAGTTGTTTTATGATTTTTTTTATTTTAATTAGTACTTTTTTAATATTTTTCCATCCTTGTATAAGATGTTTTTATCTAGTATAAATAAAGTTATTTAGCTTGCAATTATAATTTTTGTACGGATTTTGATTATATGTTAGTAAGCGAAACTTATACTTTTTAGTTCCTCATTGAACTATCTTGAATTATCAAAGAATAACCATCTTTAAGGTGTCTTACTTATATTTTTTCTTTGCAATTCTTTACAATTGAGTTTCATTATAATAGTTTCAATATCTCAAATTAGATAATTATTATGTCGAGTTTTTATTAATCAAATTTGATTTTAGTTTTTTTGAGGTTGTTCTTTCTTATGTGCTGGTTTTAAAATTCTTAGCCTCTAAGTTCACATAATTGAGCTTGATATGTTAGCATAATCCTCAGTCTGTCCCCTCTTTTTTTTTACTGTAATTTATGGGATCAAATATTACGAGGTTAAAAGCTTAAAAAACAAGAAGACAAAAATTTAGACTTATTTATAATTGGATGAAACTACTGAATTCCCTGTTGGCACATTTTAAATAAGCATTTAAGGAATTTAACTTTTATAGAGAATAAAATATGGTAATTACTCCATGTATAAAGCCCTTGATTATATCTAAAATTTACCATATCCCTTTTATATTTCGCTTATATAGTTTCTTATCACTATAGAGTGTTTCTTTGCTTGGAATCTATTTCACGCTTAATAATAAAATATATTAGATCTTTGTCCACGGTATAAAGTGGGTTAAAATGTGAGTTCATTAAAATCCTTTTATTTTTTTGTTTTAAAAATATTTTAAAAAATTAAAAAAA
>Ga0325414_1005881_pt1 | contig 12970 bp, 12 predicted proteins | sample PopdelMetagenome_8_FD_206183 | JGI IMG/M metagenome (GOLD analysis project Ga0325414, IMG submission 206183) | Populus deltoides microbial communities from Bellville, Georgia, United States - Leaf-PdKOR-R3 | ecosystem: Host-associated > Plants > Phyllosphere > Phylloplane/Leaf | place: USA... | reverse complement strand
TTAGGACGTGATATAGAAGAGATCTAGGGTTACAAGTCTTTCAAACTAGCTAAAGGATTTTGAGGTCATATGATTCTGCAATTCCAAGATAAACATAATCTAATCAAATCTTATCATTCTAGTTCAATAGGAACAAGAAGCACACAACTAGCATCGGAACATTTTCTTTAATGTGAAATGATTTTTTCCCTCTTTTAGCATGATAAAAACATGGTAACTAACATGTCACGAGGAAAATTAACTAAGCTGAAAAAAGGTCGATAGCCATCTTTACCTAGATTTGGCAGGAGATGCTTTACCCACCAAGTAACTTGAGGTATGTTACGTTAAATCTAAGTTACTTGGATCTTAAAAAAAAAATCATTCTAGAAAGACATGAGTTTTATTATTATTATTATTATTATTTTTTATTATAAAAAATATTATTATTATTATAGTGATAGTTTAAAGTATATTTTATTTAAAAATATATTAAAATAAATTTTTTTATTTTTTTAAATTTATTTTTAACATCAACACATTAAAATAATATAAAAATATATTTTTTAAATAAAAAAAATTAAAATTTTTAAAAACATAATTTGCACTACGTTTTCAAATACATCCTTAAAGTTTTTATGAAATTATAATAACAATGATAATTTAAAGTATTTTTAACTTAAAAATATATTAAAATAAATTTTTTTATTTTTTAAAAATTACTTTTTACATCACATTAAAATAATCTAAATTCATAAAATAAATTTTAATTTTAATTGTTTTTTTAAAAAAGTTTTTGGACACAACCTTTGATTTCTTTGGGCTGTTTCCCAAACACACCTAGATTTTCCGAATCCCCTTTCTATTTCCCTCCCTGTCTGTTCCACAGTATCCATGACCAGCGAAGCCTAACCTATTTCGGCAGCCTTTCTCCGCTCACCGGATCCGAACCTGTCCCGCTAGATTTCTCTGGGCTACACTCACACACTGTGATTGGTGACTTCGTTTTTTCCTTCTGTTCTCCTTTTTCCTGTCTTTGCGTTTCTCTTTTACTGGTTTGAGCTGTTGTTTGATCAATTGTGTGTGCTTTATAAGTTGCCAATTTGTTTTTATAGGGTTTCCGAGGCTTTATCCCCACTTTCGGTGCAGTTCTTTATGCTTTATTGGTTTGCTTCTCCACTTTTATTTCTAGGCTTCTTATAAATCTATTTTATTCTTTGTATTTTTCTCATTGCTTCTTCTCTCTGCTTTGGTTTTCTGGTTGGTGGCATGTGCCTTAGTACCTGTTCTATTGCTGTGGCTGGTGTATTTTCTTGAAACTCTCTGCCATCTCTTTGTTATTAGATTGGTTTTCAGTTGTTTCTCTTGCTTCTGGTTTGGGTGTCTGCTCTGTCTCTTTGTTGCTGCACGTATGTGTTGGGTTATGCAGCTTCTTTTTTCAGATGGACTTAGCAGCCAGCACCATCGTTAGTGAATTTTAGCCTGTTAGGAAAAAAAAATCAATAAGCGCAAAAGTTAGTTTTCAATTTAGTGTGTTGATATCACATTTTCCCACGTGGGAAATTAAAATTGAATTTTGAGCATGCTATTCAGACAAAATTAAGAATCTTTTGGGTTGACAAAATAGTAAGAAGGTAGCTAAGAATTTAGAGGGGGGAGAAAGTTTATCTACCAATTATATATATGCTCTAGAGAAGTTTTCTGTGATTTTTTAAGTGCTAGAAATGTATAAAATCAAACGTGTCTGTATCACCAGAGGCTGAGGTAGACTTTAACATTAAGAAGGAAGGAAAGAAAGAAAGAAAGAAGATGAAGCTAGGGTAGACTCTCAGTGCTTACCTGTTGTGCTTACCTTCTTTCCTTAATTTTCTTGGCCACTGTTTCTTCAATGAAGCTTCTTTTGTTGTGGCCCTTTCAAACCATTAAAAACTTGGACAGCCCATGCCTGACTCATCTTATTACTTTACTGCAATGCTTTTATGTTCTGGAACTTGGTTTTAGGTCTGGATGTGGTCCTTCTCCGATGTTAATTTCATCAATGAGCTTTTCAGTTTTTGCAGTTACGTGGATGCTGCTCTGCTCCTTTTTTTTTATAGCTCAATGTTGCTGCTTGCTATGCGTGCAGTTTTAGCTTGCCTTTTAATTGGCATTTGATTTGTTTTTCCATATCTTTTGTCTTGAACTGGTTTTGCATGGTTGAATAACCTCGGTTCTGTGGTGCTTTTCCAGGTTCAGTTGCTGTAAGGATTAGGAGGGTTATTGCTGTCTTTGAATTGTTCTTCCCGGGACTTTAGCCTACATCATCCTGGTACTAGTTCGATCCTTTTTCAATAAAATCTGCACTTGCTAGATGAACGTTAGAAAGATTGTCCATTTTGAAAGCCTTATATTGCAATGGGTTAATGATGCTCCTGTCACCGCTGTTCTGTGCTGGAATTTATTTAAAAAAAAAGGTTTTATGTTTTATTCATCTATGTCGTTTCTTTGCACCTGCATGCGCAACCCTTTTTTTTTTAAAAAAAACTGGAGAGGTCTGCACCTTATGTGTGTAGAATCCAATGGTTTTGGTTTTCTGTTTTTCTTGAAACAAAGAGTTGCCTCTGTGTTACGCATAGAAAAAAAGAAGCAACAGTAGTTAGGAGCCTGCAATTTTCCTTATCATATCAAGTGCTAAGAATTTATCCATGAAAGAAGTATGGGATTTTAATGGGATTGGAAATGTCTATGCTTTAGAACTGCTATTTCCCATTGTGTTATATCAGAAAAAAGAAAAAGTCAAAAAACAGACACAAAATCATTTCAAAACATACAAAGAAAAAGTAAAAAACAATAGTAAGAGCAATGAAACCACTAACTTTCATATCATAGATAGACAGAAAATCCACACTCATACAATTAATCATCAAAATGCATTCTGTGAGACATTCAAATTTGCTTTTCTCACAAAAATAACAGAACTTTACTCCACAAAAATTGATTATTTCATTGACGAGCACAAAAAAATCAATAAAGCACATTGATTTTCCACAAATGAGAAACAATAAACGAAATATAACAAAACCCATGTTCTCAAAACTTCACATACAAATGGAAAGATGAAAGCAAAACAGTACCAAAATAACAAACAATGGGTGATTACAACAAAAAATAAAGCAGAAAATCAGCTGAAACCCAGTAAAAAAACACCCAAAGTAAAACATATTCAAGGGTACAAAGAGTTAGTACCTGAAGTTGGTGTATAGGCTCCTGGAGAGTGGTGGAGGGAGAAAAGTGGAGATGTTTTAGAGAGAGATGGGTGGCTCTGCTCTCTCTGGCATCAACTGGTGAGCTGTTTTTCCAAGCAAGCTGGGGAGGGCGTGAGGTGTTTAACCTTTTGACACACATTACATATTTACATTACATCAAGGTTCTCAAAAACACTTTTTTTGACACGTAAATTTTTTAACTAATTATATAGACAATTTCAGCCATGTAGTAAATAACAATATAATACAATTAAGACAAAAGTTAAATAAACAATACAAAAGTTTAAACACCTTAAAATACATAGTTCAAATTAAAATTCATATATAGTTTAAATTAAAAATCTCTTAAAATACAATTATATCCATAGAATTTCATTACCTAACAATCATCAAAGCCTAAAACAAACAAAGTTTGAACTATGTATAATGGATGTACGAAATAGTTCACTGTTTATTCTAAAAATTATTTTTGCAGTCATCAAGCATGAAAAGCTAACTATTAAGCTTAGATTTTTTCTTTTAAAAATCTATTAAAAAAACCGGATTGGGTATGGGTACCTACTCGATGGAAAAAGTCCTTCACCTGAACTAATCCGACTAGGTTGGAGGATGGTGGTAGATTCTGATTTTTTGGGCAGTGGCAAGTGGAACAATATCCGCTCCCAACCCGATCTTTTGTCATCCCTATGGTACTCAACATCTCTCTCCCAATTGTTTTACTTGATTTGACTAAGACTGTGATTGTGTTATGATTCATTAGGTCAAAGTTTTATTTTTTTAGGTTTCTTGGTGGGTCATTAGTTGCGATTAGAAGATGTTAATAGATATTTCATGTGATGAAGCACTCTCAGGTAGTTTTATATTTGATGTGTTGTTATTTTGTGTTGTATTACTAAGAGAGATAAAAGCATACCTGCACAGAGATGAACAATTGTTCTAAAAATTGGACTCCATGACAAATTGTTATCCTATCATCTATGACTAAGAAAAACAGGTCTCTGCTTTGAAAAGTCTGCTTAAAAAAAAAAAAAACTCCTTAACCTGTACATTAAAAAAATGCTTATTGCTATGCTTTACCAAAAGAGCTTAAATGCCAATTGTAGTGTAACTTTTTTTATGCCAAGCTTCTGGAATTCAGAACCAAACATGTTTGAAATTTAAAAACCTAGAATACACAGAAATTTGCTCATCAAGCATAAAAAACTAACTATTAAGCTTATATTTTGTCTTATAAAAATCTATTAAAAAAACCAGATTGGGTTTGGGTACCAGCCCAGTGGAAAAAGTCCATCGGACCTAATCCGACCCGGTTGAAGGACGGTGGTGGATTTTGATGTTTTGGGGCGGTGTCAAGTGGAACAATACCTGCTCCCGACCCGATCTATTGCCATCCCCACAGTACCCAGCAACTCTCTCTCTCAGCTGTTTTGCTTGACTTGACTAAGGCTTAATTATATTGTGGAAACAGGGACAGAAAGAAACAGAGAGAGAATGGAGGAATCAACAATAGCAAAACAGAATAAGAATGTGCCACTGTTGCCATGGATGAGAAGCCCGGTTGATGTAAGCAAATTTGAAGAGTACCCGCTTGATATCCTCCCATGCCTTGACCCCAGGTGTCTCTCTCTCTCTCTATATATGTATTAATATATTCAAATATTGTTTTTTCGAGATTATTTTATTTAAATCAAAATCTTTGCTCATCATTTTAGGTTGAAGATGGCTTTGCAGAATATGGGTTTCAAGACACTTTTTCCAGTTCAAATTGCGGTTTGGCAAGAGACTATAGGGCCAGGTGCCTTTGAGAGAGACCTTTGCATTAATTCACCAACAGGAAGTGGCAAAACTTTAGCCTATGCTTTGCCAATTGTGCAAATGCTTTCGACTCGCGCTGTCAAATGTCTCCGTGCTTTGGTTGTTTTGCCCACTCGTGATTTAGCCTTGCAGGTTAAACAAGTTTTTGCTGCCATAGCACCTGCTATGGGCTTATCTGTTGGTTTGGCTGTGGGCCAATCTTCAATTGCTGATGAAATTTCAGAACTTATTAAGAAACCCGAGCATGAGGCTGGGATTTGTTATGACCCCCAAGATGTTTTGCAAGAATTACAGAGTTCAGTGGATATATTGGTGGCAACCCCAGGAAGGCTCATGGACCATATCACTACCACTAAGGGATTTACGCTCGAGCACCTCTGTTATCTTGTAGGCATCGAATTGTGCTATCTCCAACTTACATTTGCCACATTTTAGTTCTGAAACTCTAATTTATTTCATGTTTATTAACACCAAGTTCCTTTGTTCTCTGTGAAAGTTTATATGGGACTGAATTCTTGTTGCCTTTTTTAACAAATAGATGAGTGTTACCTTTTCTTTTGAAATGCTATTACTTTGGTTAAATTTTATTATAAATTGATTCTCAGAGGAATTTGCTTTAATTTCATCTTGACAATCCATTCTAATATGCAGGCTAGCTGCTAGCTACTGGTTTTCCATGCTAATATATTTTTCAGTTGCTGTTTAATTAATTAAATGTGATCGTATATAAGAATAAAAATCTTGATGAAGAACTCCAAATTAGTTTTAGTAATTCCAACATATCATAGGCTTAAAATTTTAATGTTTTTTCTTTTATATCACTGCATCCCATCGATGGCCAACAGCCATCATGATTGATACTTTAGTCTACCTTTTTGTTTTCCTCTTCATGTTCAACATGATTGGTTCATCATGTTTGGAAGAAACAAATAAAAATTTTAGATTTTGGTTGTATGAATGCATGGGCCACAAGGTGTTGCCTTAAACATATTTTCATTTCTGTCATTTTTTATGTGGTAATGTTATTCTAATAAAGCAAACTATTATTTTAGGTTGTTGATGAAACAGACCGCTTGCTCAGGGAATCATACCAATCTTGGCTTCCGACTGTGCTCAAATTGACCCGCCCTTATGATGAAAGCCTCGTGCCTGGCGTTAATAATTTTCTTCCTTATGCATCTGGTTCCTTAAAAACCATAAGGAGATGGTGAGTTCTATATTTGTTTATCTCCCTCCACAATATCTACCATGAGCTTCTTCTTGTCTCAGCAACAAGTTATTTTCATGCATTAGCCCATACATCAGTATTATGTCACTGCATATATTTCTGGCCAAGAGAGTTTCTTGTGAAATCACAGATGCTGCTAGTTGGAGAATTATTGTGATGCTTGAATTGATGCTCAATGTGATTGTTGGGGTTAATGGAGCACCTCCTGCATCCTATGAGATGATGTACAACATCTTTAAGATTATCCATGTTACTATTGTATGAAAAGATAAGTAAATTATATCCTTTGATTCATTCAGTCATGGTTGTGCTTGTTATTTGAAATATTTTGCAGTGGTGTCGAAAGGGGGTTCAAGGGTAAATCTTACCCTAGGCTTGCGAAGATGGTTTTATCTGCCACATTAACCCAAGATCCAAGCAAGCTTGCTCAACTTAATCTACATCATCCTTTATTCTTGACAACTGGTCAAAGACGTTATCAACTCCCAGAAAAATTAGAATCCTACAAACTGGTACGCTATCACTATTGTATTGCCAGCCTGTGCTTGGTGACTGTGGTTTATGGCTTAATTTTGAACTTTTTATAGCTGTTGATTCAACCTCAGTTTGATCAAAGTTTCAATTGGGAATATGAAAAGATACATAAACAGATTTTGATATGATTTTACTTTGTACAACTTGCTTAATACAATAATGTTATCTTGGTGCAGATTTGCACTTTTCCTATTATACTAGTTAATTTAGACGTTATTTCTCCATGACGTAAGGAGTCCATTTTTGGCAGGGTAAAGGGTAGAAGTTCTGAGTATTGATTTTCCAGAATGTTCTTAGAACTGCAATGGGAAGAACTTTGAAAATTTAGAGATTTTGTGTCAATCTATACAGTTTAGATGTGGTGAAACATAACTTCAGTTCCTTGCTTTCATGCTCTCTGTCCTAAAATGAGTATTATGTGCGAAAAAATGACAATTTATTTTCAAATTGGAGAAAAATGAAAGATTATGTTCAATTTGTAGAAAAATAAATTAGGTGAAGTAAATTTTGAATTTAAAGAAAAAAATTAAAATTTCATTGTTTTTTGAACATGATGTTCATTTTGGGACTGATCTAGTATGATATTTTTATATGATATATTGGAGGCCAATGTTTTCTTTTTGAAGCTCTCCATATAGGGTTTAAATTTACATTTATATTGCTATTGACTCAAAAGTCAAAATGTTTTGAATTTGGATTCTGCTCATTAAACTAATTATAGTAACTTGATCTCCAATCATATGGTTACATTTTCTTGAAGCATTACAATGACAAAGGGAGCTTAGCTCTCCATTAATCGTGTTTTCTCTACTAAAATGAGCTTTCTACATGTTTTGAATAGATCTGCGTGTCCAAGCTGAAACCACTTTACTTGGTTGCGGTTCTACAACATTTAGGAGGGGAGAAATGTATTGTTTTCACATCATCTGTGGAGTCAACTCATCGACTTTGCACCTTACTGAACTTTTTTGGTGATTTGAAAGTCAAGATCAAGGAGTATTCGGGTCTTCAACGTCAATCAGTAAGAAGGTAATATTATGATGAATTTACATTATTGACTGGGTACTAGATAGAGGTGGAACACATATGTTGAATTGTGGTCTCTGTGAATACGTGGGACTGGTGAAAAGGCTTTTACATATATGACATTGGACGACCTAAAATAAACAGCAAATTAGTTGGACCATGCCTTAAACCATTCTTATGATCATCTCTTCCACCAAGTAGGAGTTACCATGATCATGAGAAGACCATCTATTCAATATAGCTAAAGGAAAGATTTTAATATTACATGAAAATATCTTTAAAAAATCACAAGAAAGGAACTATAATAGATATAGGAAAAAGGTAAGTTTGAACTAGTTCATATCTAACGAGATGGAAATGGGATTTGTAATGACAACATCAATGGGTTGCTATAATATTCATCTTTTCATAACTATTAAGATCCAAGAAAACTGTCCTAACTCTAGCAAAAATGAATAGATCCTTGCATATATGAGATTTGCTTGATGATGTAGAGGGGTTATGTATGGATTTGTTGATTGTGTTTGGTGAGAGTGTTGTGTACCAAATAATGCATTGGGGACTAAATTTAGTGGCCAAGAATGAATCTATGGTGACTTTTGAATGATGGGGAGTTGTATTCGGGTTTGACTTTGAATGAGGGCTTAAAATGGTGTTTTGGAGACCGAGGAAATACTTGGGGGGAAGAGGTGAGGACAGTCTCAAAATTTGAGGATGATGCGTCGTAAGATATTGTTCCATATGAGCCATGATCATCATCAAGGCTCCCATTAAACATGATCCAAATCCATATAAGAAAACCAAAAAAAAGCATGATTAATCAAGTCAGTAGTTATCACTATAATGATATATAATTAATGGGATAATTACATTGAACCTCCTATAGTTTGATTGTCTTTTTTCTTTGCCTTCGTATTTTGAAAAATTACATTTTACTTTTATAAGCTGTATAACACTTTATATCCGCAAAAAAAAATCAACAAAAAAGTTAGAATTATTTACAAAGTTCCATTTTATTTCAATTAATGATTAAAAAACACATGCTATGTTAAAATAACAATATTGCCACTCTCCACTCTCCCTCTTTTTCCCAAGCATAAAACCCTAGCCACCACCAATCTCCACCATACTTGCTGGAATCCTGGCACAACTAGACTCCATAACAATCGCATGACAACAACCTGTCTTCAATTGTTCAGCTATTTCTGCTATTTATCATGCCCAAAGGGGCACCTTGTTTTAAACAAAGATGTAACTGCTCCAAATAACAACATTTCTGCTGTTCAACTTTCATGAAAACACTTAATCTTTCTTTCAACCTTCTAGTAAAAACTGAAAGTTTGTGTATCTTGTGTAAAAATCCTGCCATGATGCCATATAACCCCAGGTTTGTTGCACCTGCGCGAGAAAATGGGGAACATATGCAGAATTGAACCGACCCTTTGTCAACACATTACCTTCTAATTCTTCATGTGTTCATCTCGCCCATAAGGGGCTTTTCATTAGATCCGACAACCATGTTCTGTTTTGGTTCATACTATGTGTCATTCATAGTATGCGAGATCTTGCCTAGAGTTTAAAGATAGAGAACATAAAACTCTTTTGCAAAAATTAAATCAACTTACCGCTTTCGAATTATTCTAGGATCACCTCAACTCATTAACTCTTCCTTCATATAAAGACAGTTGATTACGCCTCCCTTTTCTCCCCCTAAAACACCTAAAATCTAAGCTAAGATCAGCCTGAAACCAGTCCTAAAAACAACCCAGAATTCATAGCTTCAAATCAACCTAAAAACCATTGTTTTTCTATGGTTCTTTTGTAGGTTCTTTTCTCTGATATGGACAAAGAAAATTGGGTTTTTTCATGAGAATGTTGTGGAGAGAGAAAGAAACGATGCACACAAGAGTGAGAGTGTTCTGTCGTTTCTTTTAGTTTGCAATATATTATAATATGAGGGTAGTAGCGTCATTTCACACAAGAAATTTTAGTTTGACTGGGGATGTAAAGTATAATTTTTCAAAACATAGAGACAGAGAAAAACGATCAAACTATAGAAGACTGTAATTATCCCATAATTAATTCATGATCATAATGCGAGACCATCTCCAAATGAAATTAGTGAGAGCAAATTAAGCATCTACAATTGACATTTGGAGTATGGGGAAAGGGAGATAAAATGTAGTTTTCCTAAGATGCTTCTAGCTTAGAATGGAAATCCTTGTCGTATTTGTAACATAAACATATAATCCCTGTGACTTGTAGTCCACTGTAACTTCAATTTTTAAAATAGAACATTTACTTCATGTTGCTTGAAGTCTTTGTTCTTAGGGAATATTTTTGAATAAACTTTAGGTGAAAATCATTTAAATACTACATTTGTGAAGATTATGGAAGCAGTAGGTGCAACTTCCATCCTTGAGAGAAGACCACCTAAGATGTTTTAGCCCTACATGGGATGCTAGAGGCCCCAGTTTGGAGAAGTAATAAATAGCAAGTAGTATTGGGGAAAAAGGAAGGGGGGAATAAACTAATGTGAATGAAGTGGTGTAAAAATTTTATATCGCATGATATTGAGGCAGTTTTGGACTCTGATTAAGCAGAATGGCGCAAAAGAATCTATAACCCAACTAGTTTAGGATTGCGGTTTCATTGTAATTGTTGTATTTGTTAAGATGATGTCAAAGAATCATGGGGATTTTGAAAATTGCAAAATGCTTTCTACGGTTCCTAGCCAAAGGCTGTAATTTACTGTAATAGAAGGTTTATGGATTATATCTGACTTATTTAATAAAAAATGAATGTAACAAAATTAAATTAAATGTTGCAGCAAGACCCTGAAGGCCTTCCGAGAAGGGCAGATACAAGTACTTGTTTCCTCCGATGCGATGACTCGTGGAATGGATATTGAAGGAGTGAGAAATATCATTAATTATGATATGCCTGCGTATGTAAAGACATATGTTCATCGAGCTGGTCGGACAGCAAGAGCTGGCCAGACTGGGCGTTGCATCACATTGTTGCGTACACATGAGGTATATATTCTTTTTAATTTCTTCTCAAGACATATTTTGTGGTAATGCATCAATGAGATTACTTCGGTCCAAATTTGTTGCTGACACACACTCACATACATGGTTAAACATTCAGGCTCAATGTTGTAGGCACACACGTGTAGAGGGAACATTGTTATCATCCATGGTTGAACATAAAGGTTTGATGTTTTAGGTTGCTGTTGTGAAGTGTTGGTCACCATTAACAACTGCCTGAGCCCATATAAGAGAGCAGACTCTTAGATCAGTATATCGTCAGCTTGATTTTGACCTATTTTTATATACTTGTTCAGACCATTTGTGGGATGGGATTTTTTTTTTGGGTATTGATGTCAAAACATTTATTCTAAAGGAAAGGTTGTGCTTTTTGCTGGAAGCTGGTTTGAAACTAAGAACTTGGAAGTATCTAACATTAGCATGATCTAACAAGCTGGATTCACAATTTATGGAATATAATAAAAATTACTTATATCAAGGGGGGAACTAAATTCTGGATGAACCATGGCCATCATCACATCAGATGAAAGCTGAATGTATTCATTTGATTCAGTACTGACCATCTAATGCATGTCAGTGCAATTTTTTTGCATGTCTGCTCAAAACAAATTGGTTGTCTGTCTGCTGTATTTGTTATTGTTGCCCCACAAGTGCTCAATTGCAGCAACCTGGAGGCTCAGCTGGAATCATTCTTAACATATTTTTAGCAGATTGAAATAGTTAAATAATCTAGTATTTAATTTGTTTCAGGTAAAACGTTTCAAGAAACTGTTACAGAAAGCTGATAATGATTCTTGTCCAATTTACTCCATCCCTTCCAGCTCTGTTAAGTCACTTCACCCCTTATATTTATCTGGTAATTTCTTGGCTTTTCTTTCCAATGGAGAAACTCGTAATTGCTTTGGCAGATACGTACTCTGCATTTGCTCATGAGTGAAAGTAAAAATTACTGTTGTTTTTCTTTAGGATTCACTTATTGTTGCAATCTGTCTTGAATTTAGACTACAGATTCAATTAATTCTGAGATAATAATGTTAAACCACTTTTCTATATCATTCTTTTTTGGTCCTGGTAGCAAAGATATTGGACATGTATGATGATTTGGGCACGGTCTTCATTGTTTCCTCGTCAATTGCTGCTCACCATAACCTTTGGAAAGGAAGAGGCTGTAAAGATGATATGTGATGAATAAGATCTTTGTGATGACATCATGTTTAAAATGCTGGTTGTATCCTCGCTGGACGAGGAAACCATGAAAATTCTGACTTCTAAATAGAATGTCTTTAGATGGTGGTACAAGTAACACTGAGCTTTTTGTTGCTTTTTATGCGCAGCACTGGAGAAACTTAAAGAAACAGTTCAATCAGAAACATCAAGAAAGGGAAAAGTTGGTCTTAAATTTTCTAGAGTGAGTAAAGGAGAGAAGAAATCCTTGGAGGAATAGCTTCATCAATCAAGCTGGCAGCATCTTTTCCAATGTCTAGTCTAACTTTGGTGTTCACAGGTTCGTGGAAGTTTTCTGAAACATAAAACTGCACCATGATGATGAAATCCATATATATATATATATATATATATATGGATGCAATTTTGCAACTCCCCTATTTTACATTTGGGCTCACACTTTGTCCATCACCCGGAAGTAATATTCAGCCCATCTTTGAAGAAGCTACAATTAAACCCGATTAAGGGTTCCTAGCTAGTTGTTCTTGGATCCTTTTTGTCTATTCTATACCATTTAACGACCAACTTCTGTGACATGTGGTGATGCTAAACCATCTAGGTTGCTTATAGGAAAAAGTTTTAGCTAAGCGAAATGTACTCCTCCACTTGTAAGGGATTTCAAATGAAGCTATATATCAGCAAACATGGAAGCTTTGATTTGAGATGCAGGTGAACAATACAATACCAGGCCCAAGCACCATCTTTGAGATGAAGCCGCACAAAAAAAAAAAAAAAAAAAGACCAGGTAAAGGGGGACCTTGGGAATCCCAGCTCACTCGATGCTCAGCTAGTGCGGACATCGTGTAAAAGACACTAACTATACTATAACCCGAATTAAGCTGACTTGGTACTAAACTTCAAAAAAAAAA